>OLPG01003074.1_pt1 | contig 10803 bp, 6 predicted proteins | sample 1672311 | NCBI WGS metagenome assembly OLPG01 (sample SAMEA3136670, study PRJEB25190) | human gut metagenome | biome: human gut; feature: human-associated habitat; material: faeces | place: Austria | collected 2013
GGATTCGGGACTTTAACCCGTTAGAAACGTGCGCCGCTAGGCACACATATAAAAACGAGCAGCAAAACCGGATTTACACCAGTCTGCTACTCGTTTGATGATTATAATATTTTCTTTTCTTGTGCCATTGCAACCAGTTATCGGACAAATGGCAGGAACGTAATGCTATACTTTATTTTCCAAACCGGCTGATTTCTTTCGCATATGATATTTCCGTTTTTCCTCATACATTTTCTCATCCATATGCATTAAAAAAGTTTCTGCATCATCTTCTGTCCCAAATTCCGTGTATCCCATGGAAACACTTAAACGAAACGGTTCTATCCCAGATTCATTAAACCGGGACAGATTATGGTTAATCTCCTCCATTGTCGCTAAGACACGCTCCGTATCAACACCTGACAGCAGCACAATAAACTCATCTCCCGCATACCGGATTGCCATACCAGCATCCGGTATGGATCTGATGAGTATATTTCCCAACGTACAAATAGCCTTATCGCCCGTACTATGACCTAAATTGTCATTAATACACTTGAAATCGTTTACATCCATCATGATTCCATATAAGGATTTCTGGCTTGCAATTTTCTTTTCTGCAAGCACCGCATTAAAATATCTCCGGTTGTATAATCCGGAAAGCTCATCCATATACAAACTCTCTGCGTATGACTGCATCTGCACAAATATCAATGCGACCGCAACCAGCACCCATGATGATGTAATTCCATAAAAAAGGAACTGGATAACTACACCTGCAAAACAAGGACCAACGAAATAGATCACCGGGAAAAAATTCAGGTTAACCCCTTGTTTTTTGGAATGATACACCAGATAGATACTGTAAGCAAAATATATGACAAGCGAAATATATCCCACCAGCGCACCGGCAGTTCTCTGGTATACATTCTCCCCGGATATTTTAAACATAATCCCTGTTCCAAACAGATTACATAAAACCATAATTACTTCTACCAGCCAGGGAAATATCTCCACTCCTGCTTTTTGAACCATTCTTTTATAATTTCGATAGATACGCAATTCCACGTACATACACCAAAGCATACCCATACTGACTGTCCCTATAAAGCATATGCTGTTAGAGATATAATTAATCTGCCGGCTGCCAGTAAACTGTTTTCCATCTACGAGAAAAGCAATGGTTTCAGACAATGCCCCCACTAAATTTACGATCGCTATTCCATCATATATTTTATCTCCCACATGAAGGCTCTCTCTGTTCTTTCGTCTGCAAAACAAAAGGAACCACATCATTAACACGGTCAAGCCGTTTGCCATTAATATTTCTTCTAAAACGATGATTGTTATCCCCTCCATCATTCACGGTATGAACTCATTTTTACTAAAATGAGTTCTATTATTATACCAAATCAAAACCGGTTTTTGTATTTTTCGACATGAATTACAGTTTTTTTAACGTGAACGATGATTTTTTATGTTTCATCACTTTTCACAGCCTACTGCAACTGTGAAAAACCCACGGCTTACAAAGTTAACGGTCTTTGTATCGGAATCATAATAAGATCCCGGTATCTTAACTGCTGCACCGTATTTATCAATTTTATATGCAAAAATCTTTTTGTCTTTTTCCTTTTTCGAAGCATTATAGGAAACAGCGACCCTGATCCGTCCCTTTTTCAGGACAGACGACTGCTTTTTCTTGATTCCTGTGACGGAAAAATCATAAACCGGACGTTTTCCAATAATTTTCCCTGCCCTGGCAGAAAGATTTTTCTTGTCAGCCTGTTTTATTTTGATAACCGCAGCTGTATTCATTTCTTTCTTTAATTCTTTTAATGCCTTCGAATCAAAGGTAAGATTTACATTGCCACCATTGACCTTCCATTCTTTTACATTCTTTTTGACAAGTAAATTTACCGCCTGCTTATCCATTTCAAGATGCAGATTCTTCCAGTTTTTAGCTTTTCCTGTATCAAAAGTTATTTCAACAGACAGGTCTTTTATCCTGCCACCCTGTTCTTTTTCTGCCTTTGTAATTTCTTTTTTCAAAACTGCTGCAATATTCTTCACTTTGACCGTATTATTTTTAACTGCAGTTTTTGCTTTGACATTAATATCCTTAACAGAAAAGGACGTATCTGCTGCGGGTGGCGGTGTCACATTCCCCGGTTCTTCTTTTGCATGATCCGGTGCCGGTAATGTGCCGGAATCCGGTGAAACATTGCCAGATGATCCATCCGTGCTTCCACCGGCATTTTCTCCGGAACCTCCACCGGAGCTGCCTCCGGAACTTCCACCCGAACTGCCGCCAGAACCTCCACTTGAACCGCCTCCGGATATTCCGCCGGAACCTCCACTTGAACTGCCTCCGGAACTTCCACCAGAACCGCCCCCGGTCTGGGAATGATCCGCCGTTACACGGACCTGACAATCTGCCTTACTTCCTGTATAGTTGCCATTCCCATTATAACATGCGGTGAACGTATATGTTTTCGTTTCATTCGGAAGCGTTGCCATCCAGTGATCCGTTCCCTTTTCTTCTAATGTGATCCCGGAAACATCACAGGTTACTTTTATCCCGGCATCTTCCGGAATCCCCTGTCTGCAAAGCTGTAATTCTACTATCCCCGCACCTTTGACCGTATCGTTTTTTGCAGTCAGCTGCATGCTGGTGGAAGCCTTTTCGATTTCCAGGACAGCCTCCCCGTATGTTGGAATAAAAGATGCCTTTTCCGCTTTAAAATAAATCTTATACTGGCCTGCTTCTGTGTAAAACGGCATCTCCGTTTGTGTATACGATCCGTTTTCTGTCAAACTGTAACTGATTTGTACACCATCTTCCTGTTTGATATCAAATGTATGGGGTTTTCCATCATAAGTTACGCGGACAGGTACGGTTTGTATTTCCGGCATCTCACTGTTTTTCCGGTAATAATAAGTGATCTCCTGGCGATCCTCTGTGATGTTTATTTCTCCCTGATTTGCACTGTTTCCTACACATGTATATCCATATAAATCCGGACTTCTTAACGTATACGCAGAATTCTTTGGTACATATACTGTCGCGGGTGCCGTATCAGGCACTGTTGTTTCGGTCCCGTCTTCGTTTTGCAGCATATAACGAATGGTTACGGTACTCCACGCCTGTCCTGCCGTCTGATTGTCAGCCAGAATTTTCCCGGTGTCCTCATCTATGATCTTTCCTTCCAGTCTGTCCCCGGAAACCAGACCAGTTACCGCAGGAAGTGTGACAGAAAGGGACTCTCTGGCAGCATCCGGATCATACCAGTTACTGAGTGGCGGAACGGTATATGTTTCTTCTTTTTCATATTTGACTGTATGGTCTGCTCCAATAATGCGGAAAGTAATCTTCAAATGCTGTTTGGCATCCACTATATTTTGTACGACTGTACGGAATTCCAGATCCTTTCCATTTGCTTTTGTGATATTTGTCTCATCGATCCGGTATTGGTCACTATCCCTGTCAAGTGTTCCTGTCCTGGTATGTGGAATTGTAATTTCAGGATCGCACACATAAACAGATGCCTGCCTGCTGACATAATCACGGTTATTTAATCTCCGCGCCAGTTCCATTTTACACACTTCACAGAAAGGATTCCCAAGATCCCGCATCATGCAGACGCGGCTCGGCGCAAATACTGTTTCTGTTCCTGCTGCCGTTATTCCGATTCCACGGAACCCAAGCATCTTATGCCATTTAATCTTATCCGGATCCGATGTGTCGGAAATATTTTCTCCCTGCATCTTTTTATCATATTCATCGCCTAATCTTCCGATGCTGTGGGAAATTTCATGGGTCATGACATCCCCCTGCTCATTCTCACCCGAATTTGCCGAAAAAGAAAAGAGTGCATTGGAAGAAGAACCAATATTCGCAGTTGTATTACAAATGATATGGATGGTTCCAACGGCTGCGCCGGTATCCAGATATCTGCTCTCCAGCTCTGCCCTCAGTGCCCTGGCTTTATCTTCCCCGTCCTTTGCAAAATAGCAGGATTTTCCGAATGCCTGCACATGAAAATATGTGTCCGGGTTCGACTCCCCATACATCACGCCCACACCAGTTTCACTGGATACCGTCTGTACTGCATAAATATTGATCCTGTCGGAATACTCTTTATAAGGGGACCACTTTAGCAGCCCCTGTGCTTTTGCCGTTGCATCCTTCAAAAATTGTTCCTGTTGTTCCTGGGTATAGCCCTCACCCATGATAACAATCACAAAATTTTCCTTATCATCACCTGTCTTGTGAATGGCATAAACGGAAGCTGCCGCCATCTGGTCTGCCGCTGTCTGGTCTGCCATCACAGGATATGGAAACACCAGGGAAAACAATAATATCAGGCTAAGTACGATTGCTCCAAACCGTTTTCCATCCTTCTTTTTTACATTCATCATATCATCCTCCGTACTTTACATTACCAGAAATACTGGTGCTTTCCCTCTTCTTCCCACAGACAAACTTCCGGGAAACCATCTGCCGTAAGGCTTCTTAAAGCACGATTACCGCAGCATCAAACTCCTCTACATTTCCATCAAAGGTGTTTTCGGTAAGCAGATTGTACTTCTGCGTGTACTCATTAAATTTTTTTGCACTGCTGCTGCAGTTAAAAATCATGGCAATGGTCTCCTCGCCATTTTTTCTGATCAGGACAATTGTCCCTTCCTCATCTTCTGTGACGCTCCCAGCCAGTTCGCCTTCTACAATGCATGCATGGCTTTTCCGGACCTGAATCAGCCGCTTGTACCATTCATACATCTCTTTGTCCTGGTATTCTTCATCCCAGTACATGCCCCGTCTGCAGTCCGGATCGTTTGCTCCCGGCATCGCATACTCATCTCCATAATAAATCATCGGCATTCCTGGCAGTAACAACTGAAAAGCGGCTGCCAGATGCTGCTTTTTCTTATTGTCGTTACACAGATGTAAAAATCTTGCGGTATCATGGCTGTCAATCAGATTCCACATAAGGGGATAGCAGTTTTTGTGTAAGCGTCCCTTCAAATATCCAAGATTTTGTACGAACTGGCTGACCGTAATCTTTTCGTCTGCAAGCAGATCGATCAGGTTCAGGTAAAATGGATAATTCATGACTGTATCCCATTCATCCCCCTCAAGGAAATCTCCTGCATAATGCCAGATTTCCCCAATGATCAGCATATCTTTCTTCACAGCCTTTACTGCCTTTCTGAAATTCTTCCAGAAGAAATGGCTGATTTCGTCTCCTACATCCAGTCTCCATCCGTCAATATCGCATTCCTTAATCCAGTAGCATGCAACATCCGTAATGTATTTTTCAACTTCAGGATTTTTCAGGTTTAACTTTGGCATTCCGCCATAATAACCAAAACATTTGAAGTTTGGGATCTCTCCCCATTCGCTTTTAAGTGGGAATCCATCAATAAAATACCAGTCCCGGTATTTGGATTTTTCACCATTTTCCAGAATATCCGCAAACGCAAAAAATTCTCTTCCCGTATGATTGTATACCGCATCCAGGACTACCTTCATACCACGCTCATGCGCTTTTTGTACCAGCTCTTTGAGATCCTCTGTTGTTCCAAAGGACGGGTCTATCTGGTAGTAATCCGTGGTATCATACTTATGGCACGAATTTGATTGAAAGATAGGTGTCATATACAACACATCGATTCCCAGATTCTGAATATCATCCATATGTTCGATGATTCCCCTGAGATTTCCATGCAGATCATCCATAGGCGTAATCGGTGCTTTATACCACAGTTCTTTGTCTACCGGCTCCGTTGCTGCAAAACGGGATGGGAAAATCTGATACACGACCTTGTTTGCTGCCCACTCCGGCACCTCAAACATCTCTTCCTCCCGAAGGTTCTGCGGACAGTCAAACATTCTGTCCCTGTTTGTAATGCATTCCTTATCAAACTCATAATTTCCATAATATACCGTTTCTCCCTGCGTGTCCGTAAATTCGAAAAAGTAACGCAGACAGATCAAATGCATCTTTATCTGTGCTTCATAATAATCATGAAACTGTGAGACAGCAACCTTCTTCATCGGAACTGTCTTTCTGGTATCCTTACGCTCCATAGGTATATACTTGTCCTCATAGTGAAGGATTACCTCCTTCATATCATCCTTTTTTACCTGCACGCGTATCACAAATAAATCCTTATCAACTGCATAGCTAAACCTTTTATCCATATCATGAAAAATTGCTGAATATTCCATAAAATTTCCCCTTTACACTTGTTGTTTTCCTGTATTTTAACTTACTTTTTTCAACAATTCTAGCACTATATCCACGATATTTTTAACTTTTTCTACTTTTATGCTTTTTTGCGATGATATTACTATTCATATAATTTAAAATGTGCGTTATCAGTTTAAAACCAATAACGCACATTTCCTCATTGCATCCTTTTCCCGCATTTATATATGTCACAAGTCAAATTATAGTTCCTGCCTGCGACAACTTTATATGTAAATTCAACATCAATAATTTTTTGCACCGTTTTTAATTTCTATTTTCTGCAACTTTAAATTTCTGGATCATTTCACGCAGATTTTCTGCTTCACTGCTCATCTCCTGACCGGCTGCTGCACATTCTTCAGATGTTGCCGAATTCGTCTGTACGACATCATTGATCTGTTCAATTCCATCATTAATCTGTTGGATTTCTGTTGTCTGTGTCTCTAACGTATCTGCAATATTTGTGACTTCTTTTGTAATGATCTGGGAATTCTCAGCGACCTCCTGCAATTGTGATGCCGTCTGCCCTGCAATCACCATACCTTTTTCCACGGCTTTCACAGAGGTTTCAATCAATGTTGCGGATTCCTTTGCTGCCTGGGCACTCTGGTCTGCCAGCACATTGACCTGATTCGCTACCACTGCAAATCCCTTTCCTGCCTCCCCTGCTCTTGCAGCCTCAATGGAAGCATTCAATGCAAGCAGATTCGTCTGGGACGCAATTTCATTGATTGTTGCAATGATCTTGTCAATCTCTTTTGATGCCCCATTGATCTCATTCATGGAATCAACCATATCCCTCATTTTACCATTGCTTTCCAGAATGGCATTTCCAAGTTCGTCTACTCTTCCACTGATTTCTTTTGCGGATTGTGAATTTTTTCCTACCTGTTCAGAAACACCTGCGACTGTTGCGGTCAGTTCTTCTACAACTGCTGCCTGATTTGTTGCTCCATCCGCAAGGTCATTGGAACTTGATGCTACCTGATCTGCGGCACCCGAAACTTCATCTGAAACATGTTGGATTCCCTTTATTGTCTCTGCCATGCTTTCTTCAAACAACATAAAGGAGTTTAGAATTCCAACGAAATCCCCTTTCCACTCTACTTCCGGCTGCACATCAAAATTTCCTTCTGCAAACATCTTCATTGAACGTCCAATATCATCTACATAGCTTCCCAGAATGCGGATGGATTTGCGCATATTGTGTGCCAGTATTCCAATCTCATCATCTGAATGGTAGTCCAGCGTGCTGTGCAGGTTTCCATCTGTTAATTCCTGTGCAACGGCTTCCACTTCACGTAATGGTACTAAAATTGACTCAAGTACTTTTTTGCCTGTTTTTATTGCCAGTTTCCATGCCAAAACCAGACAAATAATAATACACACAATTCCTGCCACTGCAGAAATAACCGTAATTCTGACTGCCTGGCTGCTTACCTCATCGGTCATTTCATCTAATCTTGTTGCAATTTTTACGGCTTTATTTAATGCCGGGGTACAATCATTCAGAATGGAATCAACTGCCTTATCCTTGTCACCGCTTTTGATTTCTTTCATGATGGAATAACCAATGTTTCCCCAGTCTGTAAGGGCAGATGCGTATTCTTCACAATCCGCATCCGGAATAACTCCGGAGTTCTTTAAATTTTTCAGTTGGGTATTAACTTCTGCAAGCAGTCTTTCTACCGTCTGCTCATAACCGTCATAAGAGGATGTATCATTATTTAATGCCATTTCCCTGATATTTCTCGCTGATGAGTTAACATTTATCCTGCAGATTTTCACCGCCCGGTCTGCAACAGTAACATTTTGTACATAATGCATCGTATTGGCAAATAGCATACCTATAACCACAATAGAAAACAGACCTGAGACTAGCATCATAATAATGACTTTTCTGTAGCCATAGTTTATCCTTTCCTTCAGATGTAAATTTTCCAAGTTCTTTTTCATCATATTTTTCTTTGACGGCATAGTTTGCTATTTCCTTTCTCTTTTATTCGCTTCTGATATATCAAATTTTTTTCTCAAAGTCAATAAATTTCAGGAACAATTTTATTATTCTATTTTTCACATAAAATATTGTACCCATTCCCCGAAAAATACAGCACTTTTACCAATTTTTTCTACAGTTACCTCTCCGATCGAACGTGATGTAATCTGGAATGTCGTGCCGGTGGTTCCTTCGTAAGAGTCATACTAGTACATAACTGAAAATACTATTGTCTGAAACACCCTCTGTTTTCATATATGGCATCAGGTTCTTCCAAAACATTCTCTAATTGTCTTTGAAATATCTGAATCAATAAAATCTTTATGTGCCATGTCATCAAGAATATCACATGTTTTTTCATGGGATAATCCCTTTTTATAAGGTCTGTCTTCCGTAAGAGCCTGATAAATATCAACACATGCCATCATACGTTCCTGCTCATTTAATTCATCAGCGGTTTTTCCAAAAGGATACCCTTTTCCATTTAATTTTTCATGATGGAAAGCCGCCCAATCTCGTATTTCTTCAAAATCATTAACCTCCGATAATATGAGGTATGTATAACCAGCATGATTTTTCATTGTAGAAAATTCATCATCCGTAAGCTTATCCGGTTTTTCCAGAATTTCATTGCCTACCGCCATTTTTCCTATATCATGCAGTGCACCAGCCAAATACATTTTCTGTACCGTGATTGAATCATATCCCATATATTTGGCAAGCAGGGAGGCTTTTTCAGCTACTCCTATAGAATGCCTGCTTGTAAAAGAAGATTTATAATCTACAATCTTTGCAAAGAAATCCGCAACATTTTTACACATTTCCCAATCAAAAACCATTTTTTCTCTTGGAATAATTTCCCATAGCTTCGTTTCAAAAGAATCATCACTTAAACACATAAAGGATTCTTTTGTGAATACATGAAGAAAAGCATTAACACATTCTGAATCAAATAGACTATCCTTTTTTTGGGAAAGATACTGACATATAAAATCCCATCTATTATCATCAGATTTAATACTATTTCCTATGATATCAACGGTATCTGCAAGATGAATAATTCTTGCAGGCAATGGGGTTTCATTCCACTTTTTTTGAAAAGGACCAGTTCCATCGGCATGTTCATGATGATACAAAATCACATTTGACACATCTGTTTTAAAAGGAAGTTTAGTAATATTCTTTTCACCATATATACAATGGAGATTCGTTTTTTCCTCAGATAAATCTTTTTTTAGGTCAATAACAGAATCCTTTTTAAGCTCCTCAGAAATATATTGTGTCAGAGCATTGTCATGCAGTAAAGCACACATGGCTAAATCTTGTAACGCCTCACCTTGAATTGCCCAATATTCAGCCATGCATACGCTTATATAAGCCACTCTTTTTCCATGTTTGTTTTTGATATTTACCAACTCTGCTTCTATGCAGTCCAAAGCATAGGAACAGGCTCCTGTAAGTCCAACAATATCTATACTTAGCATTTCCATACTCCATGCAGGTTACAATATGCATATACTTCTTCTACCTGTTCACCATCGCAAAGACAAAAATCTGCTACCGGCTCCTGCCCTGGATTTAACTGTTTTCTGTATATTCCCTGGTTTGTATTTAATGTAATCCACTCAATGAAATGCTCTTCAAGCATTGGATGTTTTGTCTCTCCGACCACGACATGAACATGACTGCCTTCTATCGTATATACAGGTACATGCTTCTCGACAGCAGCATCTGTCACTCCGGCTTTTAATTCCTGCATAGGTTCTCCGCAACAAATTACAGGTACACCCTTATCCTTTACCTTTTCAACAATGTTTCCACAATGCTTACAAATATAATACCTTACTTCCATGCCTTTTTCTCCTTCCATGTGTAAAATTTATAATTCAATTGTCTCCATAATCTTTTTCAATGAATCTGCAGATTCCTTAAGCTTTAACGCTTCCTCTCCACTTAAATTAATAGGTATATCAGACTCAATACCATCTGCACCTACAATAGCTGGCATACTTAACGATACTCCGTCAATATCATATACTCCATGAATCATGTGTGATACAGGAAGTATTGATTTTTCATCTCTCATAATCACTTCGCAGATTCTTTTTACAGACATTGCAATTCCATAATATGTAGCGTGCTTTTTGTTTATAATCTCATAAGCACTGTTCTTGACTGCTGTAGCTATTTCTGCCGTGTTTTCCTTGTGCTTGTAATGTCCACGCATTTCACACATTTCACTTAATGGAACACCAGATACATTGGCTGATGACCATGCTACAACTTCGCTGTCTCCATGCTCACCTACTATAAATGCATGAACACTCCTGCTGTCCACAGATAAATGCTCACCAAGCTTATATCTTAATCTGGCACTATCTAACACAGTACCCGATCCAATAACCCTGTTTTCTGGAAGTCCTGATAACTTTATGGCTACCTGAGTCAGGATATCTACCGGATTCGCAACTACAAGCATGATACCTGCAAAATTTCTCTTTGCTATTTCAGGAATGATTGACTTAAATATTGCTACATTTTTATTTACGAGATCAAGCCTTGTCTCTCCCG
>OLPG01003084.1_pt1 | contig 10768 bp, 7 predicted proteins | sample 1672311 | NCBI WGS metagenome assembly OLPG01 (sample SAMEA3136670, study PRJEB25190) | human gut metagenome | biome: human gut; feature: human-associated habitat; material: faeces | place: Austria | collected 2013
CGCCAGAATGACCACCAGATACATCAGGCCGTCAAACAGGCGGGTAGAGGTATTGAACGCCGCCATGGCATAATAGCCCAGCGTTTTGATCTTTTCAAATTCACGGTTGCCCTGCTCGAACTTTTCCCGCTCCAGGTCCTCGGCCGCAAAGGCTTTGACCACGCGCTGGCCCAGCAGGCTGTCCTCAATCGTCGCATTCAGCTCTCCGATCTGGAACCGCTGCTGGCGGAACCGCTCCCGCAGTTTGTGGTTGAGTTTGACCGACACAACGCCCATCAGCGGTACGCAGGCAAACACGATGAGCGTCAGCGGAATACTGGCCTGGCACAAAATCACAAAGGATGCTACGATCTTGATGCCCGCAATAAAGAACTCCTCGGGGCAGTGGTGGGCGAACTCGGTCACGTCAAACAGGTCGTTGGTGATGCGGCCCATGATCTGGCCGACTTTGGTATTATTATAATAGGTATGGTCCAGCCGCAGCAGATGGTCAAAGGCGTCGCGGCGCATGTCGGTCTCGATATGCACACCCATGATATGCCCGATACCGGACATAAAGTAGCTGGCCGCGCCGTCGATGATGCGCAGTACAAAGTACAGTGCCGCCATCCGCAGCACGGTATCCACCGTCAGCGCGGCGGCCGAGACCGTGTTGGTCAGCGTGCGCATGATGGTAGGCAGGGCAATATCGCACAGCGTTGTCAGCGCCGCACAAAACAAATCAAAAAACAGTACACCCTTGTACTTAATAAGGTAGGGCAGAAACCGGCGCATCAACGCGCCGTTGCCGGTCTTGTGGGGCTTGGTAGACATGGTTACCTCTTTCTCTTTTCTTCTTTTGCTTTGGCAGGGAACAGCAAAACCGCCCCGCAGGGCGGCTTGCTGGTATCATGCAGCACTTATTCAAACGTTTCCGATTCCTCAGTATACGAGGTGGAAGATGCCTCGCCCGAAGAATCACCTGGATTTACTGTGGAACTCGAAGAATTGGAATCCGGGGGCGGCGTAGGTGTAGGCTGCAGCTTCGGCAATACCTCATCGTACCATTCACCGCATCCGGCGTTGGTGCACTCATAATGGATCCAACCGTCCTGCTCATACGTAGGCGCATGCCGTTCCGTTTCTTTCCAGTTATGCCCGGTAGCAGGCACGCTCTCGGTGTACGCATCGCCGCAGCTGCACTGGTAGGTGCGCTTGCCCTCGCTGATGCAGGTGGCCATTGTCTCGCTGACCAACTGGTAGTTGTGCATGTGCACAATCTGCTCTTTCTTCTGCTCGCCGCAGCGCTTGCAGGTGTACACAATGGCATCGCTGTAGGTAGTGCCCTCGTCCCAGTCATGACCCAGGGCGTAGGTCGTTTCCTCAATGATCTCACCGCAGATGGTGCACTTGTACTGGCAGGTGCCGTCAGTCAGGCAGGTGGCGGCCACTTTGGTGCCCTCGATCTCCACGTAGTTGTGCTCGTGTTCGTCGGCGGTAAAGTGGGCCGTCAGCACCACACCGCCCGCGTTGGCGTCGCTGGGCATCGTAAAGCTGAGGGTCTCGCTGCTGTAACTGGCCCCGGTGCTGGAAGTCCAGCCTGCAAAGACAAAGCCGTCGTCAGGCACAGCCGTTACAGCCGAAGCCGTCGCCCCTTTTTTGACCAGCTGGCTGGCCGAGCCGGAAATTTTGCCGCCGTTGGTGGCCACAAATTCCAGAGGTACCTTGGCGCCGCGCACGGCGATGGGGTCCTGAGAAATCAGGTTTACCGGCGGGCCAACCGGGGTGGGAATGTTCCCCAGCGGCTGCGGGCGGCGGTCCTCCGTCACATAAGCGTGGGTGCGTACATAGGTAAAATATTCGGTCACAGCCGTCTTGGAAAGATGCACGCCGTCCGAAAGGGTATAATCTGTCTTGGCCCAGCCGGTGGCATCGTCCCGTAGTACCTCGGCGCTGTTCAGGAACTTGTAGCCGTTTTCCTCGCACATCTGGATCAGCGCTGCGTTGTAGGCATCCACCTGGGTCATGGTCAGGTTGGTGTTTTCCCGCTGCTTGTCCAGCGGCGGGATGGCACTGACGATGATGTCGCAGTAGGGCCAGGCCGTTTCAATGGCTTTCAGTCCCTTTAAATAAGTAGAGATAAACGATGTTGCATCGGTGGACGACCCGCCCAGATTGTTCGTGCCATAGCAGATGATGATGCGTTTGGGCTTCAGCATCGCCACGGCGTCCGGCACCGTGTACATGGTGGACGAGCCGCTGAACTGCTCGCACTTCAGCGTGGTGATGGCCCCGGCCCCCATGCTGACCACGCCGATGTTGTTGGCCAGCGTGGTAAAAGCCGTGCCGGTCTCATCAGCGTACATCAGGTAACGCGCGGTATTGGAGTCACCGATAAAAAGCGTCTCATCGATATAACTGCGCCCGGCAGCCTCGGTCTTGGGCAGCACCGTGCCCACCGTCACCGAGGCTGGCAGCGCCTCCACCGGGTTTGGTGTAGCAGCGGTTTCGTCCATTGCGGCGGATTCGGCTGTCTCCGCCGTAGCGGCAACGGTATCCACAGGTTTCTTGCAGCCCGTCAGAAGCATCGCCAGGGCCAGCACACCGGCCAACGCGGCAGTACACTTCATCACGACAACACCCCTTTATATAACTAAAATTCAGTACCTATCATACAGTATTTTTCGGTAACAAGCAAGAGATTTTCGAGCAACAGGTTGTAAAATCTGCAAAAAATGAACCCTTACCGGCAGTAGAAAAAGAAATGTCCCGCTAGTACCACCGGTGCGTTCACAACCGCACTGCCGCCTGCTATAATAAAGTCACAGGGCCCACAAATGATAAAGGAGCAAACAAGCTATGGATATCAAACTTGCCGAATCCATCCGCACTTTCCGCAAAGAGCGCAGCCTGACCCAGGAGCAGTTGGCCGAAGTGCTGGGTGTCACCGTGGGTGCCGTCTACAAATGGGAAGCAGGCCTGTCCACGCCGGAACTGCCGCTGATCGTGGAAATGGCCGACTTTTTCGATACGTCTATCGATGTCCTGCTGGGCTACATCTTAAAGGACAACCGCATCGATGCCACCGCCCGGCGCCTGCGGCACTGCCAGCGCGTCAAGGACTTGAACGGTCTGGAAGAAGCCGAAAAGGCACTGAAAAAGTATCCCAATTCGTTTATCATCGTCTACCGCAGCGCTATGCTGTATCAGGCACTTGGGCTGTACAAACGGGACAACGCCAAACTGCGCCGCGCCCTGGAACTGCTGGAAAAAGCCCGTCCGCTTCTGCACCAGAATACCAACCCCCGCATCAGCGAGCAAACGCTCTACGTTGCTATGGCGGAAATCAGCCAGGACTTGGAGGATGACGAACGCGCCCTGGAGCTTTTCCGGCAGCACAACACCGACGGTCTCTATAGCGACTGCATCGGCATGATTCTGGCCAAGGATGCCAAGCGCGCCCAGGAGGCCCTGCCGTACCTGTCCGAATCCCTGCTCATCCACGAGGCAGCGCTGGTGCGCACCGTGATGGGCTACCTGAATCTATTCCTGAACAGCCGCGACTATGCCCAGGCACAGGCATTGCTTGCCTGGGCGCTGCCGATCTTCACCGCCATGCCCCGCCCGGAATGCACCAGCTTTATGGATAAGATCAACTCGGTCTTTTACCTGTTCCAGGCGCACGTCCTGCTCAAAACCGGCCAACCGGAGGAAGCCAGAACATCCGCCGAGGAAGCCCACCGCCTGGCCGTGCGGTTTGATGCCGCCCCCAGCTACGCCGCCGATACCATCTGCTTTGCCATGCCCGGCGAGGATTCCACCGTCAACGACGACCTGGGGGAGACCGCCGCCCAGGCCACCCAGAACGCGCTGAAGCAGATGGAAGACCCGCAGACGACCGCCCTCTGGCAGGAGATGTGCGATGCCCGCTGATACCATCAACCGCCAACTACGCGGGTCATTTTACCGCGGCAACCGGCTGGCGTTTGTGCTGGCCGCTGCCGGGGCGTTGATGGGGGCTGTGCTTAACCTCATAATCTCCTGGCTGATGCAGCAGCTCATCGATACAGCCGCCGGTACGTCGGGGGCACTGCCTTTCCGCATCCTTGTCCGGGCCTGCGGTGGGTTCTTCCTTTTGCTTTTCTGCGGTTCGGCATTTGTCTACTGCGCAAAGCCGCGCTTTCTGGCCACGGCTATGGAGCAGTACAAAAACTGCGCCGTGACCCAGCTGATGCAAAAAAGCGTGCCGGATTTCCAGCGCCGACCCTCCGCCGCCTACCTCTCGGCCCTGACCAACGACGCCGCCACCATCGAGGCCGACTACCTGACCCAGCAGTTTACCCTCATCCAAAAGCTGTTCTGCTTCGCCGGGGCGCTGGCTCTGATGCTGACCTATTCGCTGCCTTTAACGCTGGCAGCCATTGTGTTGTCGATGCTGCCTTTTGCCGTGTCGATGGCGGCAGGGAACAGGCTCTCGGATGCCGCCTGCCGGGTCTCGGACCGTAACCGGGATTTTACGGCGTTTTTGTCGGATTACTTAAACGGCTTTCCCGTCATCCGCAGTTTCCGCGCCGAGGATGAGATCAATCAGCGCTTCGCCTCCGAGAATCACCGCTTAGAGCAGCAGAAATGCACCCGCCTGAAGCTGCAAACGCTGCTGGAGTCCGCCGGTTCTTTTACCGGCATCACGGCGCAGTTGGGTATCTTTCTGCTGGGTACCTGGCTGGCGCTTACCGGCCGGGGCGTCACGCCAGGCGTTGTCATCGCCTTTGTCAATTTGATGAACTTCATCATCGAGCCTATCGCCGCATTGCCCGGCCTGCTGGCCGCCCGCAAGGCCGCGCTGGCCCTGGTGCAAAAGCTGGCCGACAGCCTGGCGGGGCAAACTGCGCAGCCGGGCGGCCAACCCTTGCCGCGGCTGATGCAGCAAATCGAATTGGAGCATGCCGGCTACCGCTACACACCAGGCAAGCCTGTGCTGCAGGACCTTTCCGCCACGCTGAAAGCAGGCAAAGCCTATGCGGTGGTCGGTGCCAGCGGCGGCGGAAAATCCACGCTGCTGCGCCTGCTGCACATCCCGGACGACAACACCAGCGGTCAGGTGCTTTTTGACGGCATCGACATCCGCCGCCTTACGCCCGAATCGCTGAACGGCCTTGTCTCCGTCGTCCAGCAGAACGTGTTTGTCTTTAACGCCTCCATCCGGGATAATATTACGATGTTCCGTGTTTTCCCGCAGGAGACCCTGGATGAGGTCATCCGCCGCGCCCACCTGGAAGAACTCGTGGCCCGGCGCGGCCTGGATGCCCTTTGCGGCGAAGGCGGGTGCGAGCTTTCCGGCGGCGAAAAGCAGCGCATTGCCATTGCTCGTGCACTGCTCAAACAATCGTCCATCCTGCTGGCGGACGAAGCCACCGCCGCACTGGACGCTCAGACCGCCCACGAGATCACGCAGGACATCCTGTCCCTCACCGGCATCACCCGCGTGGTGGTGACCCACCGGCTGGAGGCCTCACTGCTGGAATGTTATGATGAAATTCTTGTCTTAAAAGACGGCCGCATCGCCGAGACCGGCACCTTTTCCGAGCTGGTGCAGCACGGCGGCTATTTCAGTGCCATGTACAAGCTGGCGCATTGACACCGCCGCCCGAAGCGGGTATCCTATGCTTAGAAATTAGAAAGGGGATGCCGCCATGCGCAAAGTACTGCACGAGGACCTGATTTACGAGATTTTGGCCGCCGTAGGGGAGATACCCCGCGGCAAGGTGGCCAGCTACGGTCAGATTGCCCGCCTGATTGGCCGTGACAACAATGCGCGGCTGGTAGGCAACGTCCTCAGCCATGCCGAGCTGTACGGCAGCTACCCCTGCCACCGCGTAGTCAACCACGCCGGCCGCCCCGCCCCCAATTGGCCCGAACAACAGCACTTGTTGGAACGGGAAGGCATCCAATTCAAACCCAACGGGTGCGTGGATATGAAACGATTCCGGTGGGAGTGCTGACCCATGGGCATTTGCATTATTTCCCGGTTTGCGTTTGCGGGTCGATTTACAGGGGGGGGCGGCGTCCCTGTAACCCTGTCTGCCTTGCATTATCCCCCTATGAAACGGTGCAGCGCCGTCGCTCTGTTCGAATCCTCTCCATGTCAGCATAAAAAGCAGACCCCTTGCCGGGACACGGCAAGGGGCCTGTTTTTTTATGGACCTGGAGGGATTCGAACCCTTGACCTCTCGGATGCGAACCGAACGCTCTCCCAACTGAGCTACAGGCCCATATATTCGGATGACTTATTTATTTTATGCCTTTGCCCACAAATTGTCAAGGGATTTCGCGCAAAATCTTGTTTTACGGCGGTGCAGCCCGCCAAAAACTGTTTTTGTTTTCCGCTCAGATACAAAAACAAGGTTTTCTCTGTATTTTCGCCTTGCCCTTGCAATAAAAGCTGCAATACGGTATACTATGCAAATACAGGAGGGATCACCATGCGTTTATTTGATGTCCTCGGCCCGGTCATGACGGGACCGTCCAGCAGCCATACGGCCGGTGCGGTTCGCATTGGCAGTACGGCACGCCGCCTGCTGGGGGAGCAGCCTGCCCAGGCGGAGATCCTACTCTACGGCAGCTTTGCCGCCACCGGCCGCGGCCATGGCACCGACCGTGCCCTCGTGGCCGGTCTTTTGGGCATGCAGCCCGATGATGACCGCATCCCCAACAGCTTCGCCCTGGCCAAGGCCAGCGGCCTGCACTATAAAATCGGCTCCATCAACCTGCGCGGCGCCCATCCCAACACGGCGGTACTGCGGCTGGTCGGCGTATCAGGCCGCAAGCTGGAGGTCGTCGGCGCGTCCATCGGCGGCGGGCGTATCAATATCTGCCAGATTGATGGCATCACCACCAACTTTGGCGGCGACCACAACACCCTCATCGTCCACAACCAGGATACCCCCGGCCACGTGGCCACCGTGTCCGAGTGCCTGAGCGCCCACGGCGTCAACATTGCTACCATGCAGCTCTACCGTTCCGCAGCGGGCGGCTACGCCGTCATGGTGCTGGAATGTGACGAGCCTATCCCCGAAGAAATTGCCGGGGAACTGCGCAGCCAGCCCGGCATCGTCAAAGTTACCATTTTAAATTTGTAAGGGGGCATCTGTATGTCATTCTCCTCCATCCGCGAAATGCTGCAAGCCTGCCAGGAGTACCGGCAGCCCCTGTACGAAGTAATTTTGGAAAGCGACCTGGCCGAAAGCGGCCTGACCCGCGCCGAAAGCGAGGCCGAGATGCACCGCCTCTGGTCGGTCATGCGCGCCACCAGCGACGGCTACTGCGGTGCTGACCGCTCGATGAGCGGCTTTGTCGGCGGCGATGCAGCCAAGGTGGAGCAAGCTGCCGCCCGAGGGACACTCTACGCCAGCGGCTACTTTGCGTCCGTCATGGCCGAGGCCTTCAAAACCGCCGAGTGCAACGCCTGCATGAAGCGCATCGTAGCTGCACCCACCGCAGGCAGCTGCGGCGTACTGCCTGCGGTGCTGCTGCCGCTCTGGCGCACCGGCGCGGCTGATGAAGAAGCTGTCTGCCGCGCCTTGTATGTCGCCGCCGGTTTCGGCCAGGTGGTCGCCAGCCGCGCCACCTTAGCAGGGGCCGAGGGCGGCTGCCAGGCCGAGGTGGGCGCCGCCAGCGCCATGGCCGCCGCAGCCCTCGTCGACTTAAAGGGCGGCACGGCCGAGCAGTGTGCCGAAGCTTTCGCCATGGCCCTGACCAACCTCGAGGGCCTTGTCTGCGACCCCGTTGCAGGCCTTGTCGAGATTCCTTGCGTCAAGCGCAATGTCATCGGTGCGATGAACGCTGTCTCCGCCGCCGACATGGCGCTGGCCGGGGTCGTCGGCCACATCCCCGCCGATGAAGTCATCGATGCCATGGCCGAAGTTGGCAACGCCATGAGCAAGGACCTGCGGGAGACCGGCATTGGCGGCCTGGCAGGCACCCCCACCGGCTGCAAAATTGCCGAGATCGTCACCATGAGCGCCGACACCGAAGAAAAAGATTAACACCTCCAGGCGGTACTGCACAATTTTTGCTGCAAAGGCATTAGGATTTGTGCGGTACTGCCTTTTACTTTTTTCCGCTTTGTGTTATACTAGTACAAACGTAAATTTACAGGAGGCTTCCTTTATGAATGATCCGCGTTGGGCGTCCATCGACGCCTTTGCCGAAGAAAACCGCGACAACATCCTGCGCGACATCACCCGTCTGGTGGCCGTTCCCAGTGTCGAGGGCGAAGCTGCCCCCGGTGCCCCGTTCGGCCCCGGCCCCAAGGCCGCGCTGGCCAAGGCACTGGAAATTGCCGAGGAGCTGGGCCTTTCCACCTGCAACGCCGACAGCTACATCGGCTGGGCTGAGACCGGCACTATCGCTGACGACCAGAAGTTCCTGGCCACCATCACCCACACCGATGTAGTGCCCGAGGGCAACGGCTGGGACGCCGACCCCTACACCGTCCGCGTGCGGGATGGCTGGCTGTTGGGCCGCGGCGTGGCCGATGACAAAGGCCCCAGCATCCTGTGCCTGTATGCGCTGAAGTATCTGAAAGACAGCGGCGTGCAGCTGAAGTACCCCGTCCGCGCCCTGCTTGGCGCCAACGAGGAGACCAACATGCACGATGTGGACTACTACGCCGAGCATTACCCTATGCCCGCTTTCTGCTTCACCCCGGATGCCGAGTTCCCGGTCTGCAACGGCGAGAAGGGCGGCTTCAACGGCGAGATCGTCAGCCCCAAGCTGGACGGCATCATCACCGCCTTTGAGGGCGGCGTGGCTCACAACGCCGTGCCGGACCGCGCTTCCTGCACTGTGCAGGTCGCCGCCGGCGCCCTGGTCCAGACCGAAGGCGTGACCTTCGAGGCAGGGGAGGGTGGCTCCACCATCATCCGCGGCTGGGGTAAGAGCGGACACGCCGCCATGCCCGAAGGCACCGTCAACGCCATCAGCCTGATCGTGGACTGCCTGCTCAAGAGCGGCGTCTGCACCCCGCAGGAGGATGCCTACCTGCAGGTGCTGCACACCCTGCACGCCTCCACCGACGGCAGTGCCCTGGGCATTGCCGCAGACGACGGCCTGTTCGACCCGCTGACCATTATCGGCGGCACGATCGAGATGAAGGACGGCGTTATCCGCCAGAGCTTCGATTGCCGCTATCCCACCAACACCGACCCCGAGAAGATGACCGCCATCATGACCCAGGTCTGCGGCGACGCTGCCCACCTGGAGGACCTGTCCAGCCGCGTGCCGTTCTACATCGCAGCCGACAGCCCGGCTATCCAGACGTTGATTACCACCTACAACGATGTGACCGGTGAGGGCAAGACCCCCTTTACCATGGGCGGCGGCACCTACGCCCGCCACTTCCCCTATGCGGTCAGCTTCGGCCCCGAGCACACCGACCTGCCCCTGCCGGAATTCGCCGGCCCGATGCACGGTGCCAACGAGGGTGCCAACTTCGATAAGCTGATCGAAGCGCTGAAGATCTATATCCTCGCCCTGCTGCGCCTGCAGGAGATCGAGCTGTAATTGACTTATTAATTGACTTATATTTAAATAGGTAAGCAGACGGTCCTGTTTTGGGGCCGTCTGTTTCGGTATGGAAAAATTGTCATAAATTTGACGTTATAAAATTCACAATTCCTGCAAGAATCGTACAGATTCTGCAACAATGAGCCAAAGTTTTGCATAAATTGCTCTCTTTCTGACAGTTTGGCCGAAGTGTGCCGAATCGCCTTGACTTGCTTTTTAAAGGCGGTTACAATGAAATCGTATTATTGCCCGTTTCGCGGGGAGAGAACGCCGTTAAACCCGTGCGTTTCCGCCTGATGGGCACAAAAACCAGGGCACAGCAGGGGCGTTTACCCGTCTGCTGTGCCAAACCAGAATGGGGGAAATAGCTTGTTCAAATCCCTGAAACGCTCCGCCAAAGGCGCGAATGTGCCCCATGCGAAAGCAACTGCCGGGCTGGCCACCGTCAAGATGCCTACGCCTGAGCATGTCATTATTCCCATGTCGATGCACATCGGTGCCCCGGCCGAGCCCGTCGTCAAAAAAGGCGACACCGTTATGGTTGGTACTCTCATCGGCAAGTCCGGCGGCTTTGTCAGTGCCAGCATTTATTCCAGCGTATCCGGCACGGTACAGGATGTTGCCCCGATGCGCATGGTCAACGGCAGCATGACCACCGCCGTTGCCATCAAGACCGACGGCGAGCAGACCATCGACCCGGCCTGCGTACCGCCGACGGTCACCGACAAACCCAGCCTGATGGCCGCCGTGCAGAACTGCGGCCTGGTGGGCGTGGGCGGCGCCGGTTTCCCGACCCATGTCAAGCTGGCTGCCAACACCATCGATACGCTGCTCATCAACGCAGCCGAGTGTGAACCTTACCTGACCACTGACTGCCGCGAAATGCTTGAGTGCAGCGATACCATCATCTCCGGTATCGAAGCCGTCATGAAGTACTGCGAGATCCCGCACTGCATCATCGGTATCGAGCGCAATAAGCCAGAGTGCATCGACCTGCTCTGCTCTCTCGTGCGCAATATGAAGGGTGTCGAGGTCAAGCCGCTGCCCATGCGTTACCCGCAGGGCGCTGAAAAGACCCTGGTCGAGACCTGCACCGGCCGCGAAGTGCCCCAGGTGGGCCCCTCCGGCAAACCCGGCCTGCCCGCTGATGCCGGCTGCGTCATCATGAACGTGACCAGTGTGTCTACCCTGGGCAAGTACCTCAAGACCGGTATTCCTCTGG
>OLPG01003091.1_pt1 | contig 10746 bp, 7 predicted proteins | sample 1672311 | NCBI WGS metagenome assembly OLPG01 (sample SAMEA3136670, study PRJEB25190) | human gut metagenome | biome: human gut; feature: human-associated habitat; material: faeces | place: Austria | collected 2013
TACACGTGATCCACGTATGAAAGAGCGTAAGAAATACGGTCTCAAAGCTGCTCGTCGCGCTCCGCAGTTCAGCAAACGATAATTCCAATCGAATACGGAAATTTATTAAAACCTCGGAAAGCCTTGATTTTCCGGGGTTTTTCTTATGTCTGAAATTTTAAAAATTTTCTAAAAAAGGGGTCGATTTTGAAGCGTAGCACACGCGTAGCGCACAAAACACCTTAAAAAATATATTGAGTATATTGCAAAGAAAAATCGCATATGATATAATGCCAGTAGGCAAAAAAAGATATGACGATGTTCCATGTGAACAAAGAACGAACCCCCGTATGTACCACCAATACATGCGAGGGTTCTTCTCTTTTTATTTCAGTGGTTGAGCATCCACTAGGCTATTCGTTGTCCTTGTTATGACTGTCTAACCATTTACAAATGAGATGGCAAGTCACACCTGCCGCAACAGCCACCAAAAAAGATATGACTATTTCCATGTGTTCACCTCCTCCCGTTGCCGGGTTTCGGTTGGACAACAATAGTATTATAGCATAGAACAATACGGACGGGAAGCAAATATATTTCATGTTCAGCTTACGGATGCTCAAAAAGAAGTTGAGGAGTACATACTTGCTGAAATGCAGGCTACTGATACGCTGGAAAAAAAGGATATCCGAAAAAAAGCGGCTGAAGCGAAGAAAAAAATGGATAAGCTGCAACACGACCTGCCTAAGCGCAGAAAAGAGATTCAAGACGAGGCGCAGGCTGAAATTGATCGATTTAATCAGTTGCAGGAAATCAATCCATTGCTTCTGATTAACATTGTCCTTAAATTTTAACAGGAGGCACCACATGGCAGATAGATTTAAGTTTGCTGAGGTTCGCCAAGAAGTCATAGAAATGTTAAAGAAAGACTTGTTGGGACCGAGTAGTGAAAATGAAATACTGAATCAAAACCCGCGTTTTGAATATATCGTGGGTATGCTTGCGCCACAAACCAGTGAAAATGATTCGAATGAGCAGGAAATCGATGGAGATGCTTCTTTCGAAGGGGATGCAGATTATACTGCGGGCGAAGACGATGATAATGAGCCGGTCTTTACAAATCGATTTAAAACACCGTCTTCCATTGGCATCAGCTTTTACCTAGAAAGTAGTACAAAATCTTTCAATGTGGATGTGACTTGGGGTGATTACACCAAAGCTTCTGATAAAACCACTAACAAAGAGGGAAAAGAAGTTGATGTAAGCACGTATAAACGTCATCCACAGAAAGAGACAGTTGTTATTGATCTGCAAGAATTTAGTAAGAACAAAGAATATCCTTTGGTTTGTGATTCAAATGTTATTTTATATGTTTCTAAAATCGGCCTCAAGCAGGGGTATACCTTGATAACAGCATATGTTAACAACAAGCGCAAAAATCCTGAGAGTGATATTGCTGGAATGATGTTCCAAGTCAACTTGCGTGCCTATTCCCAGGACAAAATGGATATCTTCGTGGCAGAGCACATATGCAGAAAAATTCTTGCCGTCGATGAATTTTACTTTGCCCAGCGACCTATTTTAGGAAGGGGACGTGGTTGCGCAGCAACTTGGAAAGCCAATAAAAATGGACGTGCTTCTGAAATTGTATCGACATTTATTCCAGAGTACGAATTTCCAGGTGTTAGCGCTGCTTTGGAAGGATTTGACCCGTTCTTCTTCTCTATGAGAACCCTTTCTGTTGCAAAGAAAAAAGACGACATCATTAACCGGCTGAATGTCTTGGCAAACTCCTATGAGGATTGGATTCAGAAAAAACTGATTCATGATTCAAAAATGGATGATGCTAAGTTCAAGAAAGAAATTGGCGACACAGTAATAAATAAATGTATAGAAGCTCTTGGAAGAATCCGCGCTGGCATTCAGCTACTTGTAGAGGATGACACTGCGTTTGATGCCTTTTGCTTTAGATGGACTGATAAGAAACAAGGGTATCAGCTTTCTTCCTTCGTAGAAAAAGAGGACGCAAGTTTGAATTTCTTTATGACAATGATTATCCCGCTTTTGATTGATGATGTAGGAACGATTCAAGGAGCGGTAACATACGATGAAATTGATAGCGATATTGTGCAGATAGATTCACGAGCAGATGTAATTATCTTTTCTTCAAGTGTTGTTACGGCAAAAATGGATCTTATGCAGAGATTTTTTGGATTTGAGCAATACATACGAGCGGGGGCACAGAAGACGATTGAGATTATTCGCGATCTGGATATTGTAGATAGCCTTGAAAAGTTTGTTGCGTTTGAAAATAAAAGTAAGTTGACAAATGCAAAGAAGTTATTAAAGGCAAAAAATTCGCCTGTTTTGCAGATGAAAAAGAACGATTTGTTAGAGAATCTGAAAAAGCATTCTCGCTACAAAACTATGTTCAAGTTTGAAGAAGATCATATTGTGATTTCTTCACAAAAAGAGGCAGCGGCATTTATTAAAATGTTGAATGATGATATTGTTCGGTCTGAACTCACTGGAAAAGAATATGACAGCTCCAGCAAAATGCTTTTGGGCCCAGTGGGAGCAAGTCACTGACTGACCAATGATAGGAAAATATAGATGAGTGATAGAAGAAAAAAAGGATTCTATGTCACAGGTACTGTCAGATATAAAGCCCCATATGACGAAAAAGTTCATGACGGCTCATTGTATTAATGAGCAAGATATTCAGTCTATCAGTCCAATCTTCCTGCCCAGATATAAGAATGTGTAGCTCATGCAGGGATTGACCAACAACAAGCTGGATTTCAGAATTCAGGTAAAAGGTGTGTTCGGGACAGAAAGAAACTAACGAAGGCTAAGTGGAAAGAAACACAGCTCTGGATTTTTTCTTCACCGTCATGAGGCTCTTTTTCGGAGCTGTCTACGATTGCGAAGAAAATCTAAAAGGCATTCGCTTTTGGACGAGTTGGAAATGAGATGGGAAGATGAACAAAAGCTAAACGGCCTGAGTTCTGTGCATAGCATGGGATTCAGACAGTTTATTTTTTACCTAGCTCATAAAGTTGATTTCATTGCCGAGATATTCCTTTGTACAATGATTTTATTTGGAAATGTAGGTGCTCAACCTGCCGCTTCCTTTTTGCTCAAGTTTGCCAGCTTTGCAAAGTTCCTTAAGCAACCGGAAAGCCTTTGTTGTTTCTGCACCAATCAAATCTTCAACTTCTTTTCTTGTAACACTGCCGTTTTCCAGTGTATATTGAAGAATGAGTAATTTCTGTTCATTCAGTGAAATATCTTTGTCCGCTTTATTAGATATCCGGACATTCGTTTCCGGCTGCTCATTCCTGTTGGGAAGTGTTACGCGGAAAACACCTTTTGCCGTTTCAAACTCTGGCGGGGATGGTCAATTCTTATATGCACATTCAATTTTTTCGATTTCTGTGCCATAACTTTCAATCAATCTCATCCTGGAGAAGACAGCCGCAAGGTTCGGATTTCTCGATTATGAAACACCCAGGAAAATGGATTCCAGTTCCAGACCGGATACAAGACCTCCAAGAGAGACAAATTCGATTCTATCCTCATAGACATTGACCAGATTGCTTCCGCTGAAAGAGTAATCACGGTGAACAATGCTGTTCAGTAAAGATTCTCTGATTGCATCCTCTGGATAATCTCTTCTGTCAGTTCGATCCAGATTTGAAAAGGTTGCCTTTCCTTTCTTTTTCTTTCTTTCTCATTATAAACAAGAAAGAAAGGTCAAGGGGTGTAGAAACAAGCATTTTGTCGACCTGCAACAATTACAAGCCTCGTTGGAAAAGCAATGGGGTGTTTTTTAACCGGTTTTTTGGTGGATTCGTTTTGAGAGCAACTTTGAAATCAAATTTTGTTGCTTCGGCAATGAGCTGTTCTATCATAGAAATCTCTCTGTTGAGGTTGTAGAAGGTCTTTTGAATGAGGAAAATACAGGTTTATAGCGCTAGTGTAAACCACTCTTCTGAAGGTCAACGATGATTTGTAACTAAAATGGCGACAAAATAAATCAAAAACTAAGATCAGTCTCTAAATGATTGATATTCTATGTGAAAGAGCGTATAATATAAGTACAAGAACAGGAGGCGATTATATGCTGGATGTAAATATGATAATTGCAAACAACATTCAGGCTGAACTGAAAAAAGAAAACAAAAAGCAGGTTGATCTGGCAGAAGGAATTGGAGTCTCCAAACAGACAATGAGCAAAATTATGAATGGTGCAAGAGCAATCAATGCGATTGAACTTCATAAGATTTCTGAATATCTGCATGTGTCGATGGATTCTCTGATGAAGATGCCAGAAAAACCGATGGATACGAATGTGATTCATGCGTTTATGGGGCGTGTTAAAACAGAAGAAGCAAGAAGGGGAATCCGACTTGTGGATGAACTGTCCGACATGATTCTGTTCCACACTAGGGCATGCGAGAATGGCAAAAAGATGGAGCAGCGCTGGGAGGATAAGTGATGAACAATGTTCTGAAAGATAGCCTTTTTGTAAGCCAAAACAGGAAATTTGATGAAATTCAATCTGTTGTCAGGCAGTTTTCGGCAGAGTATGTAGGTAATTCTATTATCAAAGATAATATTTTTGCTGTTATACAGAACTACGCAAGAAAGAAAGAAATTGCACTGGAACTGCTTCGTTTTCCAATTCATGATGATGAATTATGGGCATTGACTTTTTTGAAGCAGGATACGATTTTTGTGTGCGTAAATACGGCACTTCCACTATGTAAGCAGTTTTTCGCTGCGTCGCATGAATTGTATCATATCTACTGTTATGTAGAAAATGCAGACCAGAGCTATATAAAAAATGGTTCTATGCTGGATTCGGCAACAGGTGATGAAACAGGAAGAACACAGGAGGACTTGGAAGCTAATGCCTTCGCAGGTCTGCTTTTGATGCCGGATCAACTTCTCCATGAGCAAATTCTACTGTATGGAATTGATAAAGATTTGGTTTCGGTAGATTCCGTTTTGATACTTATGGATATGTTTGCTATGCCCTACAAGGCAGTTGTACTGCGCTTGTTTGAAAGCGGAAACATATCCCACCAGCAGGCTGAAAAGCTGCTGGAGATAAGTTCTGCGAATGTAATGAAAAGGGCATCACTGATAGGTAAGGCAAAGCGCTGGCAGCTTGATGGCAGGGGAACAGAATCTTTTGGCACACTCCTTGAGAAAGTTGAGTACAACATACAGCATGAGTATCTGACAGAATCTAGAGAAAATGACGATGTGGATTACATTACTCAACTGAAAAAAGAGTACGGTTTGGATTGAGGGGTGTCAAAGCGAAGTGAAAAAATATGCACTGCTAGATACTGATTTCATTTCCAAAACGCATTCTGTTCAAGATGGCGGCGATAATCATTTGATTGACCGGGTCATGGAATTGCCGGAATATGTGTTCTTTTGTCATGCGCAAATCGTAACAGAACTTAATCGGTATAATGCTGATGCGCCAATCTGGTTGAGCGAAAAGATTGGCGCGCAAAAGATAAAAAGCTACACGGATCAAGAAATTCTTGAAAGCCTGTCACTTGTACGAGGGCCGCTGGCGTGTGCGACTTATACACAGATGTTAAAATTGGCCTGTGATGTTTTTTCTAAAGATTACTTTTCGAAACATTATCGAGCATTGGAAGATGCTGATTACACGGCGATATCGAGAGAGGATTATTTGAAAGAGCTTAAACGACTCGATATCGAAGTGGGAAAGAAAAATAATCTTGGAGAAATCAAGTCTTTTGTGCTGTTGCAGGTCTTGTCGGTGATGCTTGGGGAGCAGATTTATGTGTTCTGCTCCGATGACCGAAATGCTCGGAATGGAGCTACAAATTTTGAAGATGTTCGATGTATTAGTCTGGTATCGGTATTCTCGCGTTTGAAGGAGGAAGCAAACTGGACGTTTGAAGATGCTGAGCCGTATATTGAATCGCTCATTGCATTTTATCAAGATCATCACCAAACTACTTTCCGAGTGATGGAAGCGTCTGAGGTTAGAAGATTGCAACGGATACCATGCAGACAGGTGTTGCAGGAAATCTTTAACGGAAAATTTATTGAATTGAAAAATGGTATGTTGCGGTACAAGCGGTAAGTGAAAACAGGTTAAAGAATACCAACAATCACATGTCTAGTTGGGAAACCAGCGGAGAAAGTTATTGCAATGATAGAAGCAAAGAGTTCAGTAAAAACAGAAACATCTTAAAAAGTATACAGAGTATATTGCGAAGAAAAATCGCATATGCTATAATGCTCGCAGGCAAAAAAGAATTAAAGTGTTTATAACAAAAAAATCAAAAGCCCTCGAAGTTGCAGCTTCCAGGGCTTTCTTCGTATTTCATTTTTTATTACAGTGGATAAGTAACCATCAGGTCAGAGCTGCGCTGTTTGCAGTATAGACGATAGATGTTGATTTTATTACGCAACAGGAATATTCAGTTAGGCTTACGCACAACAGAAAATTCTCATTCAATGCAGAAAGGGGCGGTTTTATGAGGCAGGATACACTGGAGGGCAGAGCAAAAACGAAAAACGGTGTCATTCGATTATGCTTTTCGGTGCTTTGTATTTTATTGGAAGCAGCTTTTATCATTATCGTGATCACAAGGCTGAATGAATATGCGGAGATCGTTAATCTGCTGACCAGAGTCTTTGCAGGAATTCTGGTTCTGGCACTATATGCATCCGATCAGACCTCTTCCATGAAAATGCCGTGGATCATTCTGATACTTGTGTTTCCAATCATGGGTGTAGCACTGTATCTGCTGATCGGATTAAATGGCGGAACCCGTAAAATGCGAGAACGATATGCGGATATCGACAGAAAGCTTCTGCCGCTTCTGCCGGACAATCGGGAAAAACTGGAAAATATCAAAAACAAAATCCCCAAAGCAGGAAATATCAGTGAGTATATTTGGAAAAATGCAGGTTATCCCGTATACCAGAATACGGATATTGTTTATTATGATGAGGCGGTAAAGGGATTAGAAGCACAGTTATCAGCACTGTCAAAGGCTGAAAAGTTTATTTTTATGGAATACCATGCGATAGAAGATGCAGAGGCCTGGAAAAAGATCCAGAAAGTGCTGGAGGAGCGTGTACAGGCAGGCGTGGAAGTGCGAGTATTTTATGATGATATGGGCTCTATTGGCTTTATTAATACGGATTTTGTAAAAAAGATGGAGCAGATCGGAATCCACTGCCGGGTATTTAATCCGTTTATGCCGGGTCTGAATGTATTTCTGAACAACCGTGATCATCGAAAAATAACCGTGATCGATGGAAAAGTAGCTTTCACAGGCGGCTATAATCTGGCAAATGAATATTTTAATTACACCAATCCTTACGGACAATGGAAGGATACCGGGATCCGTCTTGAAGGCGATGCAGTTCAGTCGCTGACAGCAACATTCCTTGAAATGTGGAATGCAGCCAATGACAGGAATAATAATGAGGATTTCAGCAAATATTTTATAAGATCAGAATATAAGGCAGCTCAGAACGGATTTGTACAGCCTTATGCAGATAGTCCAATGGATGATGAACAGGTAGGAGAGGAAGTTTATATCAGCATGGTCAACAAAGCTGAAAAATACTGCTGGTTTATAACGCCATATCTGATCATTACGGATGAAATGACACATGCGCTGTGTCTTGCTGCAAAGCGGGGGATTGATGTCAGGATCATTACACCGGGAATCCCGGATAAAAAAATGATTTACAGTGTTACACGTTCCTTTTATCATGGACTGGTTAAAAATGGAGTGCGGATCTACGAGTGGACACCTGGCTTCTGTCACGCCAAGATGAGCGTGGCAGATGACTGTATGGCAACCTGCGGAACCATAAATCTGGATTACAGAAGTCTTTATCATCATTTTGAAAACGGATGCTTTATGGCAGACAGTCCGGCTGTGTTATCCATAAGAAATGACCTGGAAGAAACAATGAAGGAATGTCGGGAAGTAACAGAACAATACCGTACAGGACGCAGTGCATATCTTCGTCTGGGACAGCTTTTCATGAGATTGTTTGCAGGATTATTGTAAGGAAGAGGTGTAGATCTATGTGTACAGCAGCAACGTATCAGACAAAGGATTTTTATATGGGAAGAACTCTTGACTATGAGTTTTCCTATGGGGAAGAGGTGACCATAACCCCAAGAAATTATGAGTTCGATTTCCGATATGCAGGAAAAGCAAAAACACATTATGCTCTCATAGGAATGGCGTTTGTAGCAGGAGATTATCCGCTTTATTATGATGCGGCTAATGAAAAGGGACTGGGTATGGCAGGACTTAACTTTGTGGGGAATGCGGCATATGCAGATGAAGCAACAGAGGCAGATAAGGATCTTGTCCAGGTGGCGCAATATGAATTTATTCCATGGATCCTTGCTCAGTGTGCTTCGGTGGCTGAAGCAAGGAGGATGCTTTCCAATATGAAGCTTATGGGAACACCCTTCAGTGAACAGCTTCCAACGGCACAGCTTCACTGGATGATCGCAGACAAGGAGGAATGCATCGTTGTAGAATCCATGAAAGACGGAATGCACATCTATGACGATCCTGTTGGCGTACTTACAAATAATCCTCCATTCCCCGGTCAGATGTTTGCACTTAACAATTATGCAGGTGTATCCAGAAAGCAGCCGGAAAGTACATTTGCAGGAGTGCTGGAGCTGGATCCATACAGCAGAGGAATGGGCGGAATGGGAATTCCGGGAGATCTTTCAAGCCAGTCAAGATTTGTAAAGGTTGCATTTACAAAATTAAACGCAATATCCGGAGATGGGGAAAACGAAAGTGTCAGCCAGTTTTTCCATATTTTAGGCTCTGTTGATCAGCAGCGGGGATGCTGTGAGGTATCAGAGGGCGCATATGAGATTACGATCTATACTTCATGCTGCAACACGACAAAGGGAATCTATTATTATACCACATATGATAATCACCAGATAACCGCAGTAGATATGTATGCGGAAAACCTTGATTCAGACAAGCTGATCCGTTATCCGATCATATTAAACGGTGAGATCCGATGGCATAATAAATGAGAACAGGATTTTTACAGAAGATAATGAGATAGGAAGATGGAAAATTATTCAATAGTATTCAGCAGCTTAACCGGTAATACAAAAAGCTGCCAGTCAGCCGATCGTAGTGTATACAGAGATTTGACTTTACAGCAGAGAAAAATATCAAGTATAATACTATAGCATTATTAAAAATCCCTTCCGGGAAAACAGAAAAACCACAATGATAAAGGAATATAACAAATGAGTATTTTAAATGTAGAACACCTGACCCACGGGTTTGGAGACAGAGCGATTTTCGAAGATGTATCTTTCCGGCTTCTTAAGGGAGAACACATCGGACTTGTAGGCGCTAATGGCGAAGGAAAGTCCACATTTATGAGTATCGTGACCGGAAAACTGATGCCGGATGAGGGTAAGGTAGAGTGGGCAAAAAATGTCCATGCAGGCTATCTGGATCAGCATGCAGTTCTGGAAAAGGGGATGACCATCGGCCAGGTGCTGAAATCCGCTTTTGATCCTCTTCTCAAAAAAGAAGAACGGATGAACGAGATCTGCGACAAGCTGGGAACTGCAGATCCTGACGAGATGGATGGTCTGATGGAAGAGCTTGGAACGATCCAGGACGAACTGACACTTCACGATTTTTATGCGATCGATGCCAAAGTGGAGGAGGTTGCCAGAGCTCTGGGCCTTCTGGATCTGGGGCTTGACCGTGATGTTACGGATCTAAGCGGCGGACAGCGAACCAAGGTACTTCTTGCGAAGCTTCTTCTTGAGAAGCCAGATATCCTGCTTCTGGATGAGCCTACCAACTATCTGGATGAGGAGCATATTGCATGGCTGAAAAGATATCTTCTGGATTATGAGAATGCATTTATCCTTATTTCCCACGATATTCCGTTCCTGAATTCTGTAGTTAACATTATCTATCATATGGAAAATCAGGAACTGAACCGTTATGTAGGAGATTACGATCATTTTCAGGAGGTCTATGCGGTCAAGAAGGCACAGCTGGAGGCTGCTTACCGCAAACAGCAGCAGGAGATCAGTGAGCTGAAGGATTTCGTAGCAAGGAATAAGGCCCGTGTTTCCACAAGAAACATGGCTATGTCCCGACAGAAAAAGCTGGACAAGATGGATGTGATCGAGCTGGCAGCAGAGAAGCCGAAGCCGGAGTTCAAATTCCGTTATGGCCGAACACCAGGAAAGATGCTTTTTGAGACCCATGATCTTGTGATCGGTTATGATGAGCCGCTTTCCAAGCCGCTGAATTTTACTATGGAGCGAGGACAGAAGATCGCACTGGTGGGAACCAATGGAATAGGAAAAACAACACTTCTTCGAAGCCTTCTTGGACTGATCAAGCCTCTTTCTGGAAGCGTGGAGCAGGGCGAGAACCTTGAGATCGGATATTTTGAGCAGGAAGTTAAAGGTGAGAATCGAACTACCTGTATCGAAGAGCTCTGGCAGGAATTCCCGTCATTTTCCCAGTATGAAGTGCGTTCCGCGCTGGCAAAATGCGGCCTGACGACCAAGCATATTGAGAGCCAGGTACGAGTTTTAAGCGGTGGTGAGCAGGCAAAAGTGCGTCTTTGCAAGCTGGTGAACCGTGACACCAATATTCTTCTTCTGGACGAGCCTACCAATCATCTGGATGTAGATGCAAAAGACGAGCTGAAAAAAGC
>OLPG01003094.1_pt1 | contig 10741 bp, 8 predicted proteins | sample 1672311 | NCBI WGS metagenome assembly OLPG01 (sample SAMEA3136670, study PRJEB25190) | human gut metagenome | biome: human gut; feature: human-associated habitat; material: faeces | place: Austria | collected 2013
GCCGCACCTCGCTCGCCGTATCGGCACTTAGAATTATGCGGTATTGCCTTAATGTGATTGCAAGCAAAACCTGTAAATAGAGGACAACACCATGGAATTTTCCCACATTCCCGTACTTTTGCAGCCCTGCCTGGATGGGTTGAACATCGACCCCGCCGGCATCTACCTGGACGGCACCGCCGGCGGCGCAGGGCACAGCACCCAGATCGCTAAACGTCTTACCACCGGGCGCTTGATCTCGCTCGACCAGGACCCGGATGCGGTGGCAGTCGCCACCGAAAGGCTCAAGGGCCTGCCCGCCCAGGTGGTACAGGCAAACTTCCGCGAGGCAGCGCGTGTCCTTGCGGAGCTTGACATCCCGGCGGTCAACGGTGCTCTGCTGGACCTCGGCGTTTCCAGCCACCAGCTGGACGACGCGGCACGCGGCTTCTCCTACCATGCCGACGCCCCGTTGGATATGCGCATGAGCCAGCAGGGCCCGACCGCCGCGGACCTGGTCAACACCCTCGACCGCGAGGAGCTGACCCGCATCCTGCGGGACTACGGCGAGGAACCCTACGCCTGGCAGATTGCCGGTAAAATTGTGACCGCGCGGCAGGAAAAGCCCATCTTGACTACCATGCAGCTGGCTGACCTGGTCGCCAGCGCCGTGCCCCCGGCCGAGCGCCGCAAGGCCAAAAACCCGGCCCGCCGCACCTTCCAGGCCATCCGCATCGCCGTCAACTCTGAACTGGACGCCCTGAACGAGGGCCTGGACGCTATCTTCAACTGCCTGGCCCCGGGTGGTCGGCTCTGCGTCATCACCTTCCACAGCCTGGAGGACCGCCTGGTCAAGAACAAGTTCCGCCGTTGGGCGCAGCGCTGCACCTGCCCGCCGGAACAGCCCATCTGCACCTGCGGCGGCGTGCCGAAAGCCAGGCTTATCACCCGCAAACCCATCGAGGCCGATGCCGAGGAATTGGAAGTCAACCGCCGGTCCCGCTCGGCCAAGCTGAGAGTGTTGGAGAAGGTATGAGCCTTTAGCTGACGCACACCTGCAATGACAGAACCATTTAAACAGATACACCGAATTTAGATAGAGGTACCCAATCATGACGACAGTTTTACTTCATACAGGCCAGACGGCGCCCATACTGGAACCCCGCCAGCCGGAGATGCGCGTGGTACGCGGCGGCAAGCACGGACTGAACCGCGCCCGGCAGTTTGCCGCGGTGGCGCTGCATGTTATTGCCGCGGCGCTGCTGCTGGGGCTGATCTTCAGCGTGGTGCACAGCCAGGCCCGCATTACCGAGCTGAACGGCCAGATCAACGATACCCGCACCGACCTGACTGCCGCCCAGAGCGAGTACGACTACCTTTCCACCAAGATGAGCGACATCACCAGCCGCGCCAGCTTGCAGGATGTGGCCGAGGGCCAGCTGGGCCTGGTCAAGGCCGACCAGAGCCAGATCACCTACATCCAGCTGGAAGAACAGAGCGTCATTGAGAAAACCGGCAGCGACGCAGGCCGCGTTCTGGTGGGCATCCGCACCGCCGCGCTGAATCTGCTGGATAGCTTTAATCCGTAACAAACGCAGGTACGAGCCTTTTTGCAAACGGCATTTCCGCCGCACGCGAAAAGGCTCGCCTACGCATCCGGGGATAAATCCCGCATAAAAGGTAAAATCTATGGCAAATACCCAACCACCCAGGAATCCCAACTTAAAAAGCAACGTCCGTATCCGCACCATCATTGCGGTGGCGGCGTTCACGCTGGGGGCCTTTGGCCTGCTCATCTACCAGCTGTACGCCCTGCAGCTGCGCGACGCCGAGCACTACCGCACCGAGGCCGTGACCCAGCAGCTCCAGGACACCGAGCTGCCCGCCACCCGCGGCAACATTTACAGTGCCAACGGCAAGCTGCTGGCCAAAAGCAACACCGTATGGAACATCATCGCTGACCCGGCCCAATCCGAGAAGAACGGCGCCACGGAAACCGAGCTCCGCACCGGCGCCGAGCATATCGCCGAGCTGCTGAACGACGGCACTTCCGCCGATGACATCTACGCCAAGCTGACCGCCCGCAACAAGAATGGCGAGCTGTACCAGTACCGTGTGGTGGCCCAGAACGTGGAAAAACCGGTGGCCGACGCCATCATCGAATACTCCAAATCCTACCGCACCGCGCCGGAAAAGGAAGGGGAGACCGGCTACCGCATCGCCGTCCTCTCCACCGAGCAGTCCACCACCCGCAGCTACCCCTACGGTACGTTTGCGTCGTCGGTCATCGGCTTCTGCAACAACGATGAAAACGGCAAGCTCGTCGGCGCTTACGGCCTGGAGAAATCCTACGAGGAAGATCTGGCTGGTACGCCGGGGCGCAGCATCGCTGAGACCAACGTCAACGGCGAAATTCTGGCCAACACCGAGGCCGACGTCCACGACGCCATCGACGGCAACAACCTGAACCTGACGCTGGACGAAAATGTGCAGGCCATCGTGGAAGAGTATCTGGCCGAAGCCATGGATACCTTCTCCGTCCACGGCCGCGGCAGCGCTATCGTGATGAACGTCAAGACCGGCGCGATCCTGGCCATGGCCTCGCTGGAGCAGTTCGACCCCAACGACCCCATGACCGTCTACGATGACAAGATGCAGACCATCCTGGACAAGACTGACGCCCTGACCGCCGACGACATCGATTGGCTGGAGGGCCGCCTGGGTGAGAAGAACGTGGCCGGCATCATCGCTGATGGCGTTATCAGCCAGGAAACCACCGAGGATGAAAATGGCAATACCATTTCCAGCGAATACACCCAGCTGCAAGGTATGCTGCGCGAAGCCCAGTGGAAGAATAAGAACATCACCGAGCTGTACATGCCCGGCTCGATCTTTAAGCTCATCACCGCATCGGCAGGTCTGGATTCCGGCATCATGAACATGAACCAGACCTTCTACTGCAACGGTGAGCTGACCGTCAACCAGGGCAGCGAACTGTGGGAGCACACCTACCACTGCGCCAACGGCGAGGTGCATACCCTGCAAAACATGGCCCAGGCGCTGGATAACAGCTGCAACCTCTGGTTTATCCAGGCGGCGCAGACCTTGCAGCCTACCGTGTTTTACGATTATATCCGGGCCTTCGGTTTTACCCAGCCCACCGGTGTTGACCTGCCCAGCGAGACCCGCTGGACCAGCGTGTACAACGCCCAGCAGATGGCCGAGGTCGACACCAACCTGTACACCGCCGCTTTCGGCCAGAACGAGGCCATCACCCCCATGCAGATGGCTACCGCCATTGCGGCCATCGCCAACGGCGGCTACCTGGTCACCCCGTATATCGTGGATTCCATCACCGACGATGCGGGCAACATCATCAGCCAGACCGACACCAGCGTCCGCCGTCAGGTCATCTCCGAGGAAGTCAGCCAGGAGATCCTCTCGATGATGGAGAACAACGTTGACCCCAACGGCACCCTGAGCATCCGCCACTCCTGCAAGAACGCCTACGTGGCAGGCTACCGCATCGGCGGCAAGTCCGGCACTGCCGAACGTACCGACCGCCACCTGCGCGGCGACGGCGACTACTACAAGGCCATGAGCTTTTCCGCCGTGCTGCCCATCAACGACCCCGAGATCGAGGTGTTCGTCCTGCTGGATGACCCCCGCTGGATCCATGATTATGCCAGCCAGGTCGTGGCCCCTGTTGTAGGCAACATCATCAGCGAGGTTGCGCCCTACCTGGGCATCGAGCAGGATGCCAACTACAACCCCACCGGCAACGTGACTGTGCAGACCTGCCTGGACTACACCTGGACCAACGCCCAGGTCACCCTGAACCAGCTGGGCCTGCAGCATAAGCTGATCGGCTCCAACGGCAACATTGTGTACCAGTACCCTGTGGGCGGCAGCTCGGTGCCCGTTGGTTCCACCATCTACCTGTACACCAACACCGACCAGGACGCCATGACCACCGTGCCTGACGTGACGGGCAAGAGCGGCAGTTTTGCATCCCAAATGCTGAAAGCCTCCAACCTCAACGTCCAGTTCGAGGGCGACAGCTCCGGCCGGGTAGTATCCCAAAGCACAGCCGCAGAGACCAGCGCCGCCTACGGCACCATCGTGACCCTGACGATGGAATCGGACGGCAGCGATACCGCCGATACGACGGACACCACCGATACCCAGGTTGAGGAAACTACGGAAGAAGCAGTAGAAGAAAATACAGAGCAATAAACGGCCCAAAGGCCCCCTCTGGGAGGCTTTCCGCCTGACATACTACTCGCATATCCATAGAATAAGGAGGCAATCCCATGCAAACCATTCCTGCCAACGAACTGCTGGCTGGCCTGACTTTGGCCGAGCCGGCGGACATCCACGCTGTTGTTACCGACAGCCGCAAGGTCGAGCCCGGCTGCGTGTTCGTCTGCTTCCCCGGTGAGCGCGTCGACGGCCATACCTTCGCCGCCGGTGCTTACCGGAACGGCGCCGCCTATATCATCGCCAACCACCCCGTGGACGGCGTGCCCGAGGAACGCACTGTCATCGTGCCGGACAGCGCCCGCGCCATGATCCGCATGGCCTCCAACTACCGCATGCTGTTCAGCCCCAAGATGATCGGCGTTACCGGCAGTGTGGGCAAGACCACCACCAAAGAGTTCTGCTACGCCGTCCTCTCCGCCTTTGGCAAAACCCTCAAGACCGAGGGCAACCAGAACAACGACATCGGTGTGCCCAACACCCTGTTCCGCCTGGATAACGACACCCGGTACGCCGTGGTGGAGATGGGTATGGACCACCTGGGTGAGATCGAGCGGCTGGCCCGCTGCGCCCGCCCCTCCGCCGGCATCATCACGATGATCGGCGTGTCCCACCTGGAAAATCTAGGCACCCGCGAGAATATACTGAAAGCAAAAATGGAGATCTGCGCAGGCCTGCCTGACGGCGCGCCCCTGGCCCTGAACGCCGACAACGACCTGCTGCCCACCGCCAGCGTACCCGCCCGCCTGCGCCCTGTATGGTTCGGCATCGAGAGCGAGACCGCCGACGTACGCGCCGCGGATGTCCACATCGGCACCGATGGCACGACCTTTACGCTGGTGGATAAGGCCTACGGCAGCTTTGCCGTGTCCATCCCCACCGCGGGCCTGCATACCGTGTACGACGCCTTGGCCGCCTACGCCGCCGCCACCCGCCTGGGGCTGGACCCCGCCCGGTGCGCCGCCGCGCTTTCCCGCTACCAGGCCACCGGCATGCGCCAGCATATCGTGGAGAAGGGCGGCATCACCTTTATCGAGGATTGCTACAACGCCAGCCCGGACAGCATGAAAGCTGCCCTCTCGGTGCTGAAGGCCCTGCCCAACGCGCGCAAGATCGCCCTGCTGGGCGACATGCTGGAACTGGGCGACGCCAGCGAGAGCGGCCACCGCGCAACAGGGGAGTGGGCCGCCGATGCGGGCGTGTCCCTGCTGATCGCCTACGGCCCCAACAGCGCCGCCATGGTCGAAGCCGCCAAAAAACGTGGTATTGCAACTGTGCATTGCCAAACGGCCGCAGAAGTGTTACAATACTTGCAGCAGTCTGTCCGCCCCGGCGATGCAGTGCTGGCCAAAGCCAGCCATGCCATGAAACTGGATGAGATCCTGGCGGACTTTTACGCTGCTTTGCCGCAGGCGTAACGCACAGCCCCGTGCAGCCGCGCCTACGTTTTACTTGAGGAATATGGAGGAATGACTGCATGGAGCCTACTGTCTCCGCAATTTTAGCCGCCGGTGCCGTTGGCGGCTTTGCCGTTACGGCTATCACCTGCTGGCTGTTGATCCCGGCTTTGCACCGCCTGCACTTTGGCCAGACCATCCGCGAGGAAGGCCCGACCTGGCACAACAAGAAAAACGGCACCCCCACCATGGGCGGCCTTGGGTTTATCTTTGGCATCTTGCTCACCATCGGCGTCGTGTACGGGGTGTTCCACAGCTCTGCGCCGGAGGTGCTGGGCCCCCAGCAGATGGCCGCCGGCATGCTGGTGCTGTTTCTGGCCTTCGGCAACGGCCTGATCGGCTTCCTCGATGACTTCATCAAGGTCATCAAGCACCGCAATCTGGGGCTTACTGCCTGGCAGAAGATCGTTTTGCAGGTCGCTGTCACCGTCGGGTTTATGATCGGCTTACACAGCCTGGGCCTGCTCTCCACCAGCGTCATGTTCCCGGTAGCGGGTATGGTCGATCTGGGGCTGGCTTACTATCCCATCGCGTTCTTCGGCATTATCTTCCTGGTCAATGCTGTTAACCTGACCGACGGCCTGGACGGCCTGTGCACCGGCGTGACCTTTGTGTCCATGCTGGGCTACCTGCTGGCAGGCAGCCTGCTGGGCTTTGTACATGTTTCGCTGCTGGCGGCCACCACCGCCGGTGCCTGCGTGGGCTTTCTGCTGTGGAACTTCTACCCGGCCAAAGTCTTTATGGGCGATACCGGCAGCATGTTCTTTGGCGGCATGGTCACGGCGCTGGCTTTTGTGATGGACCGCCCGGAGCTGGTGCTCTTCTTCGGCATCGTTTATATCTGGGACGCTATGACTGTGGTCATCCAGCGCATCTACTTCAAGGCCACCCACGGCAAGCGCATCTTTAAAATGACCCCCATCCACCACGCCTTTGAGCTGCGCGGCTGGAAAGAGGTCAAGATCGACGGCTTCTTCGCCCTCATCGCCGCCATCGGCGTGGCGATGGGCATCTTCTACATCTGCATCGCATAATCAACCATAAGCAACAAGGAGGCTTGCACCCATTGGTTACGCATCTGTATGGCATTTTGGGTGTGATCCTTGACCGCACCTTTGGTAATATCATCCGCATGCTGCGGGTCATCCGCCTGCCCAAAGAGGAACGGGGCCATCTGTCCTGGACCTTTGTGGGCACGCTGGCCGTCATATTGGCCTACGGGCTGATCATGATGTTCTCGGCCAGCTATTCCAGCGGCTACACCAACCATGGCGGCAACATCTACTACTTCATCAAGCCCCAGGCCATCGTGGCCGCGGTGGGCTTTGTCGTCATGCTGGGCGTGTCGCTTATCAACTACCGTGCGCTGCGGTATATGTTCTGGACATTTTACGTCATCACGCTGGCGCTGCTGGTGCTGGCACTGTTCATGCCCAGTGACAATAACGGCTGCTACCGCTGGGTCTACCTGCCGGGCGGCATGTCCCTGCAGCCCTCGGAGCTGGCCAAGTTTGCCGTCATTTTGGGCACGGCGGATATTTTGGACCATCACCAGCGGGAGATCAAAAGCCTGTTCCAGTGTGTTTTCAAGCCCGCCTGCCTGCTGATCCCCATTCTGGTTTTGCTGAAGCTGGAACCCCACAACTCGGCCATGCTGCTGATGGCCATGATCTTTGCCACCATGCTGGTGTGCGCCGGGGCAGGCGGCGTAAAGCTGTGGGCTGTTGCTGTCCCGGCCGGTGCGGCTGTCCTGGTGTATTTTATCAAGTCTCTGGCCTCCGGCGACGGTTATGCGTCGGAGCGTCTGGGCGGCGTCTGGGGCCTGACCCCCACCGATACCGCCGGTATGCTGTGGCAGACCCGCCAAAGCATCTACGCCATCTCCACCGGCGGTCTGTTCGGCGTGGGCATCGGCAACAGCGTGCAAAAGCACCAGTGGCTGCCCTACGCCGAGAACGACTTTATCTTCGCCGTCGTGTGCGAGGAACTGGGCTTTATCGGCGCCATCGCATTGATCGTGCTGTTCGGTGCCCTCATTGTGCAGGGCATTGCCATCGCCCTCAACGCACCGGATTTCTTCGGCTCGCTGCTGGGCATCGGCATCATGGCGCAGGTCGCCTGGCAGGTGTTCTGCCATATCGGCGTGGCCACAGCGCTGCTGCCCAACACCGGCATCAGTTTGCCGTTCTTCTCCTACGGCGGCACCAGCTTGCTGATTTTGCTGGGTGAAATGGGCATCATGCTAAGCATATCCCGCGCCGGAAACGGCCGCCGTGAGGCCCGCCGCCAGCGGGAACAGGAGGAAATGGAAAACCGCCTGCGCCAGAAAAGCACCTACCGCCGCCGCAGAGTTTGACGGCAGAAATCTATAAGGCAACGCCGCAGGCCCCCAAAGGGGTGCAGCGGTCTGCCTGAAAAAGGGGAGTTAGTATGCGTGTTCTGATTGCTGCCGGCGGTACAGCCGGTCATATCAACCCGGCGCTGGCCATTGCCGGTGCCCTGAAAGCCGCCGACCCGACCGCCGAGATCCACTTTGCCGGCCGCCGCGAGGGCATGGAGTACGGCCTTGTCACGAAGGCCGGGTATCCCTTCCATCATATCGAGATCAACGGCTTTCAGCGCCGCCTGAACGCCGAGAACATCGTGCGCAACGTCATTGCCCTGTGGCATCTGGCGCTGTCCGGTCCCCGCACCCAGAAGATCCTGAACGAGGTCAAGCCTGACCTGGTCATCGGCTGCGGCGGTTACGTCAGCGGCCCCGTGGTGCGCGCCGCTGCCAGGCGTGGCATCAAGACTGCCATCCACGAGCAGAACGCCTTCCCCGGTGTGACCAACAAGCTGCTGGCCAAGGATGTGGATGTGGTACTGGCCGCCAGCGCTGATGCGGTGGAGAAGCTGGGAGCCCCCGAAAAGACCACCGTGGTAGGCAACCCTGTCCGCCCCGAAGTGCTTACCGCCGACCGCGAAGCCGCCCGCCGCAACCTGAAGGCCGGCGACCGCACCGTTATCCTGAGCTTTGGCGGCAGCCTGGGCGCTGACCGCATCAACCAGGTGGTGGCGGACCTCTGTGCCTGGGAAAAGCAGCAGGGGGCGAACGTGCTGCACCTGCATGCCACCGGCAGCCGCGGCGTAGAGCTGTTCGATAAGCTGGAAAAAGAAAAGGGCTTTGCCCCCGGTGAGAACCTGGTTGTCACGCCCTACATCAACAATATGCCCCAGCTGTTGGCCGCCGCAGATTTGGTCATTGCCCGTTCCGGTGCGCTGACGCTGGCCGAACTGGAGGCTGTGGGCCGCGCGTCCATCCTGATCCCCAGCCCCAACGTGGCCGAGAACCACCAGTATTACAACGCCCTGGAACTGCAAAAGGCCGGTGCCGCCGTCGTCATCGAGGAAAAGAACCTGACCGGCGAGGGGTTGATCGAAACCGTGCAGCAGCTGCTGGCCCAGCCCGGCAAGCTGGCCGAGATGGGCGCCAACGCCAAGACCCTGGGCAACCCGCACAGTTTGGAGCTTATCACCGCCAAGCTGCTGGAACTTGTCAAATAATGCAACCATATTGTAACCGGAGTGGAGAGCGTATCCGCGGTCTCCGCTCTTGTTTTTTTGTATCGTTTCTTCTATAATAAATGTAAACTGTAAAAGTATGCTTTGTAGGGGCGTACAGTGCGCGTCCGCGGGCCGATGCTCGTCATCGGCCCCTACAATCTAAATTATTTACCTGAATAGAAGGGAGGGCCGACCCATGGATTATAACCAGCGCAGCCGCGGGCAAAAGTCCGGGGTCGGTCATCCTGCCCGTGCGCCCCGCCGCAGCGTAAGCAGCCGCATGGGGCTGGAAAAACGCGGCGCACCTGCCCAGCAGCCCCCGCGCGGCAATGCCCCGCGTCCCAATCAGCAGCGCGGCCCCAATCAACCGCCCCGCAGCGGCCAGCCCCCGCGGCAAAACCGCCCCGGCCAAAATCAGCCCAACAATGGCCGCCGCCCCCGCCCGCAGCAGCAGATCAACCCGCAAAAAAGCGGCTACACGCCCGGCTCGCCCCGCCGCCAGCGCCGCGTGACCCAGGCGGAGATTTTACGCCGCACGCGCCGCCGCCGCTTTCTGGGGATGCTAGCCGTGCTGGCCGTGCTGGCCATCGGCGCGTTCGTGTCGGTCAACCTGCTGTTCAAGGTGGCCATCTTCCGGGTCGAGAACTTCGACCACAGCACCCCCGCCGACACCGGCATTTATACCGAGGATGAGATCGTCTCGGCGCTGAATATCGAGAAAAACTCCAACCTTTTCGCCTTCTCCACTGCCGAAAAGACCAAGGAATTACAGGCGCAGTTCCCGTATCTGGACAAGGTGGAAGTGACCGTCCAGATGCCCGCCACCGTGGTGGTGCGGCTGACCCCCGCTACCGAGCGATTCACCTGCATGTACTCCGGCGGGTGGATGGTCCTCAGTGATGCGCTGCGCATCCTGCGGTTGGAGGTCTCCCAGCCCGAGGGCATGATCTTGCTCAACGCCAAACTGCCGGACAATTTCAGCCCCGCCATCGGTCAGCAGGTCATCCCGGAAACCTATAACTCGCTGCTGGCCCACACCGAATCGTCAGCCGAGTCGGACAGCACCGACGCCACACCGGAATCCGCCCAGCCCACGGTAACCGATATTGTCACCCAGCTGTGGCAGCTTTTGCAGGACGACGGCCTGCTGGACGGCCTGACCGCGCTGGACATCAGCGATACCAGCCAGCTCTCCTTCACCTACCAGGGACGCGTGGACGTGCTGCTGGGCAACAGCAGCAGCCTGGATTACAAGCTGCGCCTGGCCGCCAAGATCCTGACCGACCCCGACAAGGGGCTTTCCGGCAGCGACCGCGGCACCCTGGACGTGAGCGACCAGCTGGAGGACGGCGAGATCCGCGGCTACTTCCAGCCCTATGAGCAGCCCACTCCCACGCCGGAACCTGCCCCGGAGCCTGACCCGGAATCAGAAAACGCGGAAAACGCCGAGGAACCCCCAACCGAATAACCCCCTTGCCCCAGCCTTGTGCCGGGGCAAT
>OLPG01003095.1_pt1 | contig 10740 bp, 7 predicted proteins | sample 1672311 | NCBI WGS metagenome assembly OLPG01 (sample SAMEA3136670, study PRJEB25190) | human gut metagenome | biome: human gut; feature: human-associated habitat; material: faeces | place: Austria | collected 2013
CACCAGCGGGGCCGCCTTCGCTTCGTTACCTTTTTCGCGTTGCTAAATCTCCCAGCACTTGTCGTGCTCTTTGTTCGGCGTGCGCACGTTCACTTCCTGATTCTTCAGGCTGACGCGGCTGCCCTTCGGCACGCTGGAAATCACGAACGCGCTGCCGGCGATGATGGAGCCCTCGCCCACCACGGTTTCGCCACCCAGCACGCTGGCGTTACTGTAGATGGTGACGTTGTCCTCGATGGTGGGGTGGCGCTTCACGCCCGCCAGCGCCTGGCCGGCACGCGTGGACAGCGCGCCCAGCGTGACGCCCTGGTACACCTTCACGTGCGCGCCGATGTTCGTGGTTTCGCCGATGACCACGCCCGTTGCATGGTCGATGAAGAAGTACTCGCCGATTTCCGCGCCGGAATTGATGTCGACGCCCGTGGCGCCGTGCGCGTACTCGGACATGATGCGCGGAATCAGCGGCACGTTCTGCACGTACAGCTCGTGCGCGATGCGGTACACGAAGATGGCGAAGAAGCCCGGGTAGCTGAAGATGATCTCTTCCTTGCTCTGGGCGGCCGGGTCGCCGTCGAAAGCTGCCTGCACGTCGGTCAGCAGGATGCGCTGGATTTCAGGCAGGCGGCTGAAGAACGTGGCGCAGATTTGATCGACGCGCGCGTCCAGCTCCTCGGTTGCCAGGCCCCCGCGGAACAGCAGCGCTTCGCGCAGCTCGCGGCGCAGCGAATCCTCGATGCGGATGAGCGTCTCGCCGATGAAGTATTCGGGGTTGATGCCCGTGGGCGTTTCGTCGCCGAAGTAACGCGGGAACATGACGCGGCGCAGGTCCTTCACGATGTTCACGATGGCAAGCTTGTTCGGGAAATGCTTGTTCGGGTCGGTGAAGAAGATCTCCTCGCGCTCGCTGTAGTTTTTCGCGATGCCCGCAACGATGTCGTTCAATTGATCCTTGTCCAGCATGATGCCTCGCTCTCTCGTCTGTGAGCGCCGATATGTCTTGCTCATCATATCACGGTTATCTCTAGACATAGTAGGCATTTCGGTTACGGATCGATGCGGTGCGTCAAGGTCCGCGCCGTTCGCACTCCGGCCGACCTGCCGCCGGGACGCACGGGCTTGAGCGGCGCGGACGCAACGGTTCAAACGGCGAAGGACCTGAGCTATTCGCCCGTAGGGGAATCCTCAGGCTTCTCGGCAGCCGGCGCGGCAGCGGCCTTCGCGGCTTCCGCTTTCTCGGCGGCGCGTTTGCGGCGAATCTCTTCCACGGCGGCGCGAAGGGCTGCCTCGTCCTCGGCGCGCGCCACCTCCTTGGTGGACTTCACCAGCTTGACGAACTCGAAGCCGAGCAGCAGCACCAAAGGCACCACGATCAGCAAAAGGAACACCAACGGATTCGCGAACAACGAGACCACAATCCCAAGCGCCGCGGACACGAACACCACCTTGCCCACCACGTTCACCGCGGCAACCGGCTCGGAATCCTCCACGGCGTTGGCGTCGCCTTTGGTGTGGAACATGAGCTGGCCGTTCTCCTCGTATACGCTGGTGATGCGATGCGTGTTGAGCGCGCCTTCCAGGTTCGGCTGCGTCGAACGGAACGTGATGACGTCGCCCACATGCAGGGTTTCGGGGTCGACATCGTCGGTAATCAGGAACGAATGAACGGGAATGGCGGGCTCCATGGAGCCGGTGAGCGTGCGCATGAAGCTGTAGCCGCCAAGCGTGGGCACCTCGCCCGCCGGCGTGAACACCGTGCGCAGCAGCACCAACAACGCCAGGGCGATGACAACCGCCGCCAGCACGTTGATAACGCGAAGAACGTATTTCATTACTTGCGGCCACCCTCGGACGGCGCGTCCGCCTCATCGGAGGAAGCGAGACCGGAAGCCTGAGCGCCACCGGAAGCGGATCCGCCGGCTCCAGAAGCATCGCCGGGCTCGGCGGGCGCGTCGTCGCCGCGCAGGCGGGCACGCAGGTAGTTCGAAAGCTTGTTGCCCTCGGCGCGCTTCTCCGCACGGGCCCTTGCGCGCTCCGATTGCTCCAAGCGGGCGTTCAGCTGGGCTAAACGTTGCTCGAAGTCCCGCTTCGCCTGCGCCAGCTCCTGGGCATGGCGCTGCTCGGCCTGCGAAGCGGCGTCTTCGTGGGCTTTTGCGGCAGCGGCAAGGCGCGACTCGGCGTCCTGCGCCTCGGCCTTGGCGGCTGCAAGCTCGGAAGCGGCCTGCTCCTTGTCGGCTGCGGCTTGGGCGGCAGCCTTGGCAAGCGCCGCTTCGCCCTGCGCCTTCGCGGCGGCCACCGCCTCATCGGCCTCCGCTTGCGCCGCGGCAACCGCGGAACCGGCCTCGGCCTTCGCCGCCTCAACCTCCGCAGCGGCCTCGGCCTTCGCCGCCTCAACCGCCGCAGCAGCCTCCACCCCCGCAGCCTCCACCGCCTCATCGGCCTCGGCCTTGGCCGCGGCCACCTTGGCGGCTGCATCATCGAAGGCGTCGCGAACCTCCGCCGCAGTCTCCTCGCGCACGCGCTCGAGCTGCGCCTGCGCGTCCGAGCGCGCCTGGGCGGCGTCCTGCTCGGCGGCGCGCTTGCCCGCCTCGGCGTCTTCCAGCGAATCGCGCAGCTCGTCCGACTCCGACTCGGCAAGCTGTGCGCGCTGCATCAACGCGGCTTCCCGCTGCTTGAGCTGGTCCACCTCGCCGGCAAGGTCATCTCGCTCATCACGAAGCGCATGAGCCTCGACCGTAAGCGACTTCAGCTGGCCCAGCAACTCCTCGTTCTTGCCCCTCTGCTCTTCCAGCGCCGCCTCGGCATCAAGTTGCGCCTGGGTGACTTCCTCGACGAAGACCTTGCGCACTTCCACATCGGGGATGTCGCAGCTATCAACCAGCTCTTCCTTGATCTCCTTGACGAACTTCGGCACCACCGGCTCGCGCTGCTCGCTGGCAAGCTCGGTGAGGTTGCGGTCGTCGGAGACAAGGCTTTTGAACACCGCATAGTTGTTGATGAGGTTGGTGTACATCTGCGTCAGGTACTCGTCGTCGAACGCTAGCGCGGAGTCCTTCACCTGGATGCTGTAGCCCACCTTGTCGTAGCGCTCCATGAACTGCCACAGCTGGAAGCACTTACGGTAATTCGGGTCCTTCATGATCAGGTTCGTGCGCTGAATGGGGCTACGCACCACCGAACACCCCTTCATGAGCTGGCAAAACGAGCTGCCGCGCAGCACCATGACCAAGCGACGCACGCGGTCGATGCGCATGAAGGTATCCATGTTGTCAGCGTCGTTCTCGGCGAAGTTCTGACGATCCTTCACCGTCATCTCGACGTTGTACTCGATTTCCTCGTACGCGTCGCCGATCTTGCTGTGCATGGTGAAGCGGTTGCGCACCTCGTTGCCCGTGGACCAGAAGATCACGTCCGTACGCTTATCCACGAACGTGAGCAGGCGCTGGATCAGGTGATACACGAAACGGTTCTCATACAGGTCGTAGGTTTCGGCCATGCTCACGTTCAAGATCTTGGTTGGGTGCACGCCGCCGTCGTCGGAAGGAGCCAAGAACTGCGTGTTCTGGCTAAGATGCCGCACGCTGTCGGCCGAGATCTTCTTTGCCAGCGAAACCGGCACCACCTCTTGCTCGGTGGTGATGAAGCGCCGCGGCTTCTCGATCACGTTGTTGATGGCATCGAGCGAATCCTCGATCACCGAGATCCACTCCTCGTCGACCACCTTGACCAGCTCTTCGCGCTGTTGATCGATGGTGGTTTCGGAGGCCTGCGCCAGCTCGAAGAGATAGCGGAAATACCGATCGTCTTCCTGGATGGGCCCCATCTGCTCGGCGAAGCTGCCGTACAGGTCTTGAATGGTGTCTGACATCTACATCTCCCGCAAGCAAACATGCTCGAGCGCCCTTACAGGCGCCCGAGCCGGTTCCTAGTACATGTTCTGGATTCGCAGCAAGTACGAAACGCTGTCGGGCAGGCCGCCCTCGCCGAAGGTCTTCTCGATGTAATCGATAAGGCCGGTCATCTCATCGCGCACGAAGCTGACGTTCATGGACTCGAACTTCTTTAGCACCTTGCGCGCGATGATGTAGTCCATGCCACCCAGCTCGGTGCCGCCGCACGCCACGTACACCGGGATGAAGTCGTACATCTGCTTGATGATACGGTTGCCGAACGCCAGGCGGAAGCGCGTCTGCAGGTACTGGTCGAGCTTGTGCATCTTCTCCAGCACGTCCTCGGAGATGACGTGCTCCACCTTGGCCTTCTGGAACAGGTATTGCAGATGCTGGCTGGTGACATGCACGCGCTCGTGGCGCGGGCACTCGAACGCGTCGGCGCGCTCGTTGAGCTCGATGGGGATGGCGCGGTCGTACACCTTGTCGGTGATGGTGAACGTGGAGTCGTCGTTGTTGGCGGTGCCCACGAACCACAGGCTGTCCGGGACGGTGATCTTGCCGTCGTGAAGCGCCCTCGGGTCGCCGTCCCACGCGGTGGGTACCAGCTCGAGCACCCACTCGTCGTGGCTGGGCATTTCCAGAACCGACAAGATCTCGGCGAAGTAGTACTCCACGCGCGCCAGGTTCATCTCATCGAGCACGATGAAGCTGGGGTCCTCACGCAAGCCCGCTTCGTACAGGGCGCGCAAAAACTCGGTTTCGTTGAAGCGCTTGGAGAACTCGTTGAAGTAGCCGAGCACCTCGGTGCGGTCGCGGAACGATGGCTGCACCGAGACGATGGTGGCAGGGTTGTCCACGTAGCGGCTGAATGAATACGGCAGCGACGTTTTACCGGTACCGGAGATGCCTTCCAAGATGAGCAGCTTGCTGGCGGCCATGCCGGCAACGTAGCGGCGCGCAATCTCAGGCGAGTAGTACAGGCCCAGCTCGCTGCAGGCGAACTCGCGGTAGCCCTCCACGAAATGCTCCAGGGTGATGGCATCGTCGTACACGGGCGGCTGCCAATCGCGGTACTTCAGGTCGACGAGCGACAGCTTGGGGAAGCGGTTGGCCAGGGAGATCTCCTTCTCCTCGGCAAGCGTCCTGGCCTCCACCGTGGCCTTGGCCATGGCAGCGGCGGCGTCCGAGACCGAATCGCCGTCAAGCGAAAGCGAGGCGGAACCCGCGACCACGCCGGGGACGCCTTCGCCTTCCCCGCCCGCAGACCCCCCCTTGCCAAGGACGTTGGCAACGGTGGGGTGCAGCTCGGCCATTAAACCTTCCTTTCCCGTTCAGCGGCAGCCGCGTTTCTTCGTGCGGATGCGGATGATTATAACGAAAATGCAGGGGCAATGGCTGAAGTCGCACAAGGGAACGCGCCGATTCCTTGACCGTGCTTGTCCCCCCTCCGCGAACAGTCAACATTTTCGCGGGTTTTGCCCTGTTCAACGGCGAAAAACGTGGAGGAATCGCGACGATTGGCGAACGATTTCCACACCGGCATTGAATGAAGCGCGTGATGATTATCGTGGTGGGTGACACATGGAGGAATTATAAGTTATACTAGGCTTACTAGGTCGAACAAGGAGAAACGGTACGATAGCGTAATGAAGCAGGGCACCATTTTCACGAACGCCGCGCTTGCCGCGGTGCTGGCAACATCCATGGCAACGGCCCCCGCCATGGGAGGTCTCACGCTTACGCAGGGCAAAGCCTCGGCATGCGTTGCGTACGCGGCACAGGCAACGTCCATCGAAAGCGTCGCCAACACCGGCGACTGGACCGCAACCGACGCGGAAAACCAGGCCATCCTCGACAAGGCAAAGGCCGCCGAACTCGTCGGCCTGAAGCCGCTCAAGGCGTACCTATCCGGCGAAACCGTGGCTGCAGCGGACTTCCTCGCCATCGACGCCGACGCACTTGCAACCATAGACGCCGACCTGGCGAAACTGGTCAAGCAAACGCAGAAGGCCATCGCAGATTCGAGCGCCTCCTCCGAGCCCGAGGCAAAACCCGAGGCAAAACCCGAGGCAAAACCCAATCCCGTCACGCCCGCGAAGCCCTCCGAAACCCCGGCCGCGCCCAGCACCCCGTCCGCAAGCACCGGCAACGGCTCCTCTACGGATAAACCCGCCGAAGACGTCGAGGACGCCCCCGAGGACATGGTGCAGGAAAGCGCCACCCTTGACGAGGACGAGCTGGTCTACGTCTCGCGCAACCTGACCACCGAGCAGTTCATCAGCCAAATCGGCGAGGAAGCTCGCAAGCTGTGCCAGGAAAACGACCTGTACGCATCGGTTATGATCGCGCAGGCCGTGGTGGAGTCCGCTTCGGGTTCTTCGGGCCTGTCGTGCGAGCCGTACAACAACCTGTTCGGCATCAAGGGCAGCTACGACGGCAAAAGCGTGCGCATGAAAACGCAGGAGGACGACGGTGAAGGCCATCTGGAAACCATCGTCGCCGAGTTCCGCAAATACCCCACCATGTTGGAATCGCTTGAGGACTACGTGGGGCTGCTGACGAACAACAGCCTGTACAACCCCGTGAAGAAGTCGAACACGCGAAGCTACGAGGATGCCTGCGATTACCTGCAGGGGCGGTATGCGACCAGCACATCGTATTCGCGCACGCTGAAGGCCTACATCGACGCGTACGACCTGACGGAATACGACAAGCCTGTTGAGGAAGCCAAGAAGGACGTCACGCTTGACAAGGTGCTGACGCCTGCGGCCATGCACACGGCAAACACCCCCACGCTCGACGACTTCCGCGTTTCCGTGCCCGAACCGGGCTTGCCTGCGCGCCAGGCGAACCCCGTCGTAAGCGGTTTGCTTGCCGCGCTTGCGGCAGCGGCTGCAGGTGCGCTGGTCTTCTGGATGTACTGGCGCCGCAAAGTCGAAGGCGAGAACGCCGCCCACGCCGCAACAGGCGCGCACGCATCAAGCGATGTCGCCGCCAGTGACGAAGACGCCGTCGCATGGTCGGTCGACCAGGCAATAGCGGATTGGTCGAAAGACTGTAACCGGTAAAGCAAAAGCCGGTAACCGGTTGCTATCGGTTACCGGCTTTTTATCTCGCCTTCAACCCGTTTAGATCTCGCGCTCGACAACTTCGGCGATGGCCTTCGCATGCTGCTCGGCAGCCTGCTCGTCCATGGCCTCCACCATCACACGCACAACCGGCTCGGTGCCGCTCGGACGCAGCAGCACGCGACCGTCCTCACCCAGCGCCGCTTCAGCAGCTGCCACGGCATCGGCGATGGCCTGGTTGCCGTCGGCGGCGTGCTTGTCCTTCACGCGCACGTTGATGAGCGTCTGCGGGAAGCGCGTCATGACGCGCGCCGCCTCGCCGGCCGTCTTGCCGGCGCGCTTGCACGCGGCCAAAAACTGCAGCGCCGTGACCAGGCCGTCGCCCGTGGAGTTGTGCTCCAGGAAGATGGTGTGGCCCGACTGCTCGCCGCCGATGACGTAGCCGCCCTCGCGCATGGCCTCCAGCACGTAGCGGTCGCCCACCTTCGTCTGGATGAGGTTGATGCCCGCGTCGCGCAGCGCGTGCGTCAGGCCCAGGTTCGCCATGACGGTGGACACGGCTGTGTCGCCCGCAAGCAGGCCGCGCTGCTTCAGGTCGATGGCGCACACGGCCTCCACCATGTCGCCGTCGATCTCGTTGCCGTCTGCGTCCATAAGCATGACGCGGTCGGCGTCGCCGTCGTGCGCGATGCCCACGTCGGCGCCGCACTCGGCCACCAGCGCGCGCAGGGGCTCCAGGTGCGTGGAGCCGCACTGCACGTTGATGTCGGTGCCGCAGAAGTCCTCGTTGATGACGGAGACTTCGGCACCTAAGCGACGCAGCGCCTCGGGGCTGGTCATGCACGACGCGCCGTGCCCCACGTCGAGCGCCACCTTCAGGCCCGCGAAGTCGATGCCCTGCTTGGCCACGGTGTCCACGGCATGCTGGATGTACAGCTCGCAGGCGTTGTCCACGGGCACGGCCACGCCCACCTCGTCGCCGTTCGGCAGCTCGTCGGCCGCCGCGCCGCCGCGGGCCATGAACGCCTCGATCTCGTCCTCCACGGCGTCGGGCAGCTTGAAGCCCTGGCCGTCGAAAATCTTGATGCCGTTGTACTCCGGCGGGTTGTGCGACGCGGAGATGACGATGCCGCCGTCGCAGTGCAGCTCGCGCGTCAGAAGCGCGATGGCCGGCGTCGGGATGATGCCCGCCAAAAGCGCCGTGCCGCCCATGGACATGACGCCGGCGGCAACGGCCGACTCCAGCATGTCGCCGGACAGACGCGTGTCCTTGCCGATGAGGATGGTGCGGCCCTTGAAGGCCACCGCGGCCTGACCGAGCTGGAAGGCCATCTGGCAAGTCAATTCCTTGTTCGCGACGCCGCGAACCCCGTCAGTGCCGAAAAGACGTGCCATATCTTTCCCCTTTTCGATAGCTGTTGAAACGTTTGCGAAAGAGAAGCGCTACTTGCCGCGCTTCACGTGCTCTTCGTGCAGGCGAACAGCGCCGGCAGGGCGCTCCTCGTCGGTCATGCGGTTGTTCAGCTCTGCGGCGAACTCATCGATATCGATGCCGTAGCGCTCAAGCACAACGAGAAGATGGTACACCACATCGGCGGCCTCGTAGCGCAGATGGTCGCAAGCGGCGTCTGCCTGCTTCGCGAACGCCTCGACCATGCCCGGATGCGAGCCCTCGTGACCGGAAACGCCCGCCAGCAGCGCGCGAGCGGCCTCGACGTCTTTCGCGGCCAGGGCAACCTCGTTCGATTCCTCAACCACTTTCTTCAGCGGGGAATCAGCATTGCCCGTCAGCAGACGGTGCGTGTAGCTTTCCTCGCCCGCGTTGCGGCGCGCATGGATGGTGCCGGCAAGCGCCTCAAGCGTGGCGCCAATCTGCGAAGCAGGCACCTGACCCTGCTCGCCAGCGGGAATGTAAGTTTTCTCGGACATGAATCCTCTTTCCATCAGCGATAACGTCCAAGCAAGTATGTACGGGCAGTTGCGGAATGCAGGCGAAAACGCGAAAGCGAGTTTACGCACAGCCCTGCAGCGCCGACCTGCGAAACCGGCATCTCAAGCGCAATCCAGTTCCGCGCCAACGGCCGCCGAGCAGCGCCGGGCCACCGCCTGCAGCCTGCACTTTCCCCGTAACCATTCGGTAACGAAAAGTGGGACAAAGGGACTGTCCCCTTGTCCCACTTCCTCAACGAGAAAGGGGCGCGCCGTAGCGCGACCCTTCGCTAGCAGTTGCTATTCGTCGCCGTTTTCCTGCGCGGCGTTGGAGTTCTCCTCGTGCTCACGGCTGGTCAGGCCGAAACCCAGGGCGGAAGAGCCCAGAAGCTCGTCGAGCTCCTCCAGGTTGCGGTGGTAGCTGCGCGGCGGCAGCGCCTCGCCCAGCATGTCCTCGCCCTCCGTGTTGAACGTGGCCGGCTGATCGCCACCAATGAGGATGGTGTCGTCCGGGCTGAACACCATGTCAAGCAGCTGGCTCATGTCATCGGAAGACGCGCTCAGATCGTCCTCGATCACATGCAGCAGGCCGTGCTGCTCAAGGCCTTCCTTCAGCTCCTCGATGGCCTTCGCACCAATGCCCTCGATGCGCAGCAGGTCGTCCTCGGTGTGGCCGACCAGGTCGGCAACCGTCTCGATGCCGGCCTCGCTGAACTTGTTGGCCCAACGCTGCGACACGCCCAGGTCATCGTAGATGTACAGGCGTGCGTCCTCGTCGGACAGCTGCGGGCCGCGGTGACCCAGCGACAGGCCGCTGTAGTAGCTGCCATAGTTGCCGCCCATGTTGAGATAACCCTCGCCGTCGAGCGACCAATCCTGCGGCTGCGGCAGCAGGTCCTCGATCTTGCGCAGGTCGTCCGGAGCGTAATCCGGCAGCGTGTCGCCGGTGACCGGCGCCGTCGGCTTGCCCTTGTAGGTAAGACCCACATCGCGGTAGCGCTTCAGGCCCGTGCCGGCCGGAATCGGCTTGCCGATGATGACGTTCTCCTTCAGACCCACCAGGTGGTCGACCTTGCCCTCGATGGCAGCGTCGGTGAGCACCTTCGTGGTCTCCTGGAATGATGCGGCGGACAGGAACGAATCCGTGGCCAGCGAGGCCTTCGTGATGCCCAGCAGCAGCGGCTGGCCCACCGGCGGGTTCTTGCCCTCGGCAATAAGCTCGTTGGCAACGTTCTCGAACTCGAAGCGGTTGACCTGGCGGCCCGGCAGGAAGTCGGAATCGCCGGCGTCAAGCACGGCCACCTTGCGCAGCATCTGGCGCGCGATAACCTCGATGTGCTTGTCGTTGATGTCCACGCCCTGGGACACGTACACGTCCTGGACCTGGGCCACGATGTAGCGCAGCGTGGTGTTCGGGTCGGTCAGACGCAGCAGGTCGTGCGGGTTGATGGAGCCCTTCGTGAGCTGCTGGCCCACGCGAACCTGGCAACCGTCCTCCACGCCCGGGAGCATGGTGGCGCGAGCGGACACCACGTACTCGCGGAAGTTGCCTTCCTGGTCGTGGATGGTGAGCGTCTTGGAGTTCTTGTCGGCGCTGATCTGCAGCGTGCCGGAAATCTCCGCCAGCACTGCCTGGCCCTTCGGCTTGCGGGCCTCGAACAGCTCCTGAACACGCGGCAGGCCGTGCGTGATGTCCTCGCCTGCAACGCCGCCGGCGTGGAACGTACGCATGGTCAGCTGCGTGCCGGGCTCGCCGATGGACTGGGCGGCGATGATGCCGACCGCCGTGCCGATGTTGACCGGACGGCCCGTGGCCAAGTCCCAACCGTAGCACTTCTGGCACACGCCATGCT
>OLPG01003109.1_pt1 | contig 10671 bp, 10 predicted proteins | sample 1672311 | NCBI WGS metagenome assembly OLPG01 (sample SAMEA3136670, study PRJEB25190) | human gut metagenome | biome: human gut; feature: human-associated habitat; material: faeces | place: Austria | collected 2013
TGTCCATCTTTTACATCTAACACTCTCCAATTTAAACTTTCTTGTGTTAATGTTGATGTTGTATTTTTATCTGAGCCTGAATATGTGTTTAGTTCTTGTAATATTTCTGTTGTGTTTGCTGTATCTGGTATATATTTAACATAGTCTCCTATTTTTATTGTTCCGTCTTTTACTTTGTCTACTAATTTTTCTTCTTTTTTATCATTATTAGATAAATATTTATTTATTTCATCTTCATACTCATTTAGTCTTTGACCTTGTTCTGCCTCCGCTTTTTCTGTTGCATTTTGTGCGACTTTTGCATTTCTAAACAATCCCTGGTTTGTTAGCGCTGATATTGATATTCCTGCTAATATTAACAAAATTATAATTGTTATTACTAATGCTATAAGGGTTATACCTTTACTTTTATTTTTTGGCATTTTATATATTCTCCTTTGTATTGTTATCTTATTTTTCATTTAATTATATATGCTTGTTCTGATGTGCTTCCGTCTTTTGAATTTTCTACATCTATTTGGACATTAGAATTTAGAGTTATGACTGGGCGAAAAGTAACGGCGAGCGGACCCTCATTGCCACGAGAGTCGCCCAAGGCGATGGCGTCGACATTACCAGAGTACACATAGCGAACACGGAAGGCAGCACCGTCAGAGGAAGCATCGACGCAACGAGATGACATCCAATATGTAGCATAATTACTTCCATTATTGATAAATAATTCATAATATTTGCTATTATTAAAATCTTCTGATGTCATTGACTTATCCCAATATGTATATTTTACTTCTAGTGAACTTGCTTGTGGTTTTGTTGTTTGATTTATCAATTCTGTTTGTTCGCTTACATCTAATTCCGTTCCTTCTGTTCCATTTACTTTTTGCTCTTTCTCTTTTAATAATATGCTTGTATAATATTTATTTGTTGGTGTAAATGTTTTTCCATAATCAGCTGTAATATTAGAATAATTTGTTTCAATCATTTTATCTTGTATATCTTCGATTTTCAAATTTTGTACTTTACTTGCAAATTTAGAATTACTATATAATGTACTACATGTATCATCTAGCAATTTTACTGCATTATTGTATCCATTATATCCTGATAATGCAATTGTTGATGTTGTTGGTACTTCACTTATTAATCTTACTTGTCCATCTTTTACATCTAACACTCTCCAATTTAAACTTTCTTGTGTTAATGTTGCTGTTGTATTTGCATTTGAACTTGAATATGTGTTTAATTCTTGTAATATTTCTGCTGTGCTTGCTGTATCTGGTGTATATTTTACGTAGTCTCCTATTTTTATTGTTCCGTCATTTACTTTGTCTATTAATTTTTCTTCTTTTTTATCATTATTAGATAAATATTTATTAAATTCTTCTTCATATTGATTTAACAAATCTTGTTCCTTTTTTTGTGCTTCTTCTGTTGCTTCTTTTGCTTTTTTTGTATTTTTAAATAGTCCTTGATTTGTTAGTGCTGATATTGATATTCCTGCTAGTATCAATAAAATTATAATTGTTATTACTAATGCAATAAGCGTTATCCCCCTATTTTCTTTTTCCATCACTTTTATTCCTCCTTTGTATTTATCTCATTTTGAGATATTTCTAAATAAAAATCTCTTTCTTTTTTTAATTTTATCATAGCAGTAAGTCTATTTCAACAGTTTATTCCTATTTTTATATTTTTGTAATACTTTTGTAATACAATTGTAATTTAATAAAAATATTTCCAATATTCACTTTTTTATAACGTTATATCTCATTTTGAGATTTTTCGTGACATTATCATTTATTTATTTTATATTTTATATAAATCTATTGGTTGTACTATAATCAATAATTAAATTTTTACATAAAAGGAATGATATTCATGAGATTACGAGATTTAAGAGAAGACCACGATTTAACACAAGAAAATGTAGCTAAATACTTACATTGTGCCCAAAACACTTATCATCAATATGAAACTGGAAAAAGGCAAATTCCTTTAACTTTATTAAAAAAACTTGCCACATATTACAACACTTCTATTGATTATATACTTGAATTAACTGATGATATTAAGACTTTAAATTCTAAAAAATCTATTTCTAATGATAATTCAAAAAAAGTAGAATTAAAAGTAAAATAGCTATAAATGATAGTTTGCATTCATAGCTATTTTTATTAAAATTTTTATATTCTTTATAAATATTTATAAACATCTTCAATAGAACTTTGCTTTTCTTCACCATTTTTCATATTTTTAATTTTAACAATTCCTGAATTAATTTCATCTTCCCCAACAACAATAACATAAGGAATTTCAAGTTTATCAGCATATTTCATTTTTGCTTTTAATTTTTTATCATTTAAGAATATTTCTGTACTAATTCCATTATTTCTTAAATTACTTGCTAATTTTATTGGAACTGTCATATCTTCTACCATTGGTACTACTAAAACTTGTGCAATTGATTTTTTATCTGCTTTTATTAAATTCAATTCATTTAATTTATAAAATAATCTTGTCAATCCAATAGAAATTCCAACTCCTGGTAACTTTTTATCTGTATAATGTTCTGCTAAGTTCTCATATCTACCACCTGAACAAACACTTCCAAGTTCTCTGTATTCATTTAAAAATGTTTCATAAACTGTACCTGTATAATAGTCAAGACCTCTTGCAATTGTTAAATCAACTTTAAAATTACTATCTGGGATTCCAAATAATCTTACGTATTTTACTACTTGTGTTAATTCATCAAGACCTGTTTTAAAAGCTTCATTTTCAATGCCTAAATTTTGTAATTTTTGTAATTTTTCATCTGTCGTTCCTTCTATCTCAATAAATTCAAGTATTTTATTAATTGAAGCTGTTGGAACTTCTATTTTTTCTAATTCTTCTATTACAGCATCTTTTCCAATTTTTTCTATTTTGTCTATTATTCTTAAAATTTCTACTGCATTTTCTTTTTGATTTAAGCTTTCAAATAAACCATTAAATAATTTTCTATTATTTATTTTTATTGTAAAATCATCAAATCCTAACTCTTTAAATACATTATAAATTACGCTTGGAAGTTCTGCGTCATTTATTACACTTAATTCTCCATCTCCAATTATGTCTATATCACATTGGTAAAACTCACGAAATCTTCCTTTTTGTGTTCTTTCTCCACGGTATACTTTTCCAATTTGATATCTTCTAAATGGAAAGCTCAAATTACCATAATTTTTTGCTACATATTTTGCAAGTGGTACTGTTAAATCAAATCTCATTGATATGTCTGTATCACCTTTTTCAAATCTGTATATTTGTTTTTCTGTTTCTCCACCAGCTTTTGCTAACAATACTTCTGATAGTTCTAGTATTGGTGTGTCTAGTGGTAAAAATCCAAATTTTTGATATGTTTTTTCTATTTTTTGTTTTATTTGTTCAAATAGTATTTGTTCATTTGGCATTAGCTCCATAAATCCAGCTAATGTTCTTGGTTCTGTTTTATTCATAGTATTTCTCCTTGTTCTTTTTTAAGTATTTTACCACATTTTAGGCTTTAATTCAAGATAAATTGTTTTTTCATCTTTAAGCATAGTAGCCTTGCCATGTCCTGGATAAATAAAAGTATCATCAGGTAAAACTAAAATTTTATTAACAATAGAATCCATTATTTTCTCTCTGCTAGAAGTAGGTAAATCGGTTCTTCCCCATGTACCTGCAAAAATTGTATCACCAGAAAATAAGCATTTTTCTTTTTCACAATAAAGTGATGTACTACCTGCTGTGTGTCCTGGTGTATGGATTACTCTGAATTCTAAATCCCCTAAATGAATTAAATCATTATCATCAATTCTAGAATCCGCTTCTAGTTCTATATCTGGCAAACCAATATATTCAGATAAATTTATATCTACATTATTCAAACCTTCACTATCAATTCTATGTATTAATATTTTACCGCCACAACGCCTTTTTAATTCATTTACTCCCGCTATATGGTCTCCATGACAATGTGTTAAATAAATATATTTTAATTTTCCTTTAAATACGTTTTTTATTAGGTCTTCTATTTTATCTACATCACCAGCTGGGTCAATGCACATTATTTCTTTACTGTTTTCGTCAAATATTACATAACAATTTGTTTTATCACCTATCCATGTATCTATCTTTAGTTCTTTTAAAATCATTTTCTTATCTCCTAACTTCGTAAACACTATCTACTTTTTTGATATTTCTAATTACTTTATTTAATTCTTCAATATTTTCAACTTCAATATCTATGTCCATAATAGCGATTCTTTCCTTTGTTGTTTTTGTGCTAACTCCCATAAGATTTGCCTTAGTTTCTTTAATAGTATTTAAAATGTCTACTAATAGTCCTTTTCTGTCATTTGCTAGTACTTCTATACTTACATTATAGTGTTCTTTTGTTTCTTCATACCATTTAACATCTATTATTCTATTCTCTTCTGTTAATAGGTCTTTTACATTTACACAGTCCTTTCTGTGTACAGATACTCCTCTACCTTTTGTAATATATCCTATAATCTCGTCTCCTGGTAATGGGTTACAGCATTTTGATAATTTAACTAAACAATTGTCTATTCCTTCTACTACCACTCCTGAACTTGATGGTTTTTGCTTACGTTCTTTTTGTTTTCTTAGTTCTTCCATCTTTTCTTCAATATCTTCTTCTTGATGCTCTTTTCTATATTCTTGTAACATTTTTGCAATTATCTTAACTGCTGAATTTGCTCCAAATCCAACCGCTGCATACATGTCTTCTAGACTTTTGTATTTATATCTATCAAGCATTGAATCAATATATTCTTGTTTGAATAAGTCTGAATGTGACATTCCAATTCTTTTTATTTCTTTTTCTATTAAGTCTTTTCCTTTTTCAATGTTTTCTGTTTTCTCTGCTTTTTTAAACCATCCATTTATCTTATTTTTGGCTTTTGTACTTTTTACAAATTTAAGCCAATCTCTACTTGGTCCTTTTGAATTGTCTGATGTTATTATTTCAATGATATCTCCACTTTTTAATGGTGTTATAATTGGCATCATTTTGCTATTTATTTTGCATCCAGTCATATGATTTCCAATTTCTTCGTGTATGCTATATGCAAAATCTATTGGTGTTGCATTTCTTGGTAGTACTTTGATTGCTCCTTTTGGTGTGAATACATACACCTCATCTTCAAACAATTCTGTTTTTAATGTATCCAAAAATTCTTGTGGATCTTGCATATCTTTTTGCCATTCTAGTGTTTCTCTAAGCCAAGCTAATTTGTCTTCTTCTACTTTTACTGCTTGTTTTTTTCCAAAATAGCTTGCTTCTTTGTATGCCCAATGTGCTGCTATACCATATTCAGCAATTCTATGCATATCCCATGTACGTATTTGAACTTCAAATGGTGTTCCTTTGTCACCTAATAAAGTTGTATGTATAGATTGGTACATGTTTGGCTTCGGTACTGCTATATAATCTTTGAATCTTCCTGGCATTGGACTATACATTTCATGTACAACTCCTAATGCCGCATAACAATCTTTTATTGAATTGACTAGTATACGTAGTGCAAACAAATCATATATTTGATCTAATGTTTTGTTATCTCTTTTCATTTTTCTGTAAATACTATATAAATGTTTTGCTCTTCCTGTTACTTCTGCATCGATGTGTTGTTTTTTTAGTTGAACTCGTATATCTGCCATTATTTTTTCAATGAATGATAATCTTTCTTCTCTTTTTTTGTTTATTCCTTCTACTAATTCATGATATTCTTCTGGGTATAAATATTTAAATGATAGGTCTTCTAGTTCCCATTTCATTGAATATAATCCTAAACGATTTGCTAGTGGTGCATATATTTCCATTGTTTCTTTTGCATTTGCAATTTGTCTATCTCTTTTTAAAAATTTTAGTGTCCTCATGTTGTGTAATCTATCTGCTAATTTTATTATTATTACTCTTATGTCTTTTCCCATTGCTAAAAACATTTTTCTATAATCTTCAACTTGTTGTTCTTCAACTGTTGAAAACTGCATTGTTCCTAGTTTTGTAACTCCTGCTACCATGTCTGCTATTTCGTCTCCAAAGTCTCTTCTTAGGTCTTCATCTGTTACATCAGTGTCTTCTACAACATCATGTAAAAGTGCTGCACATATTGTTGCTTCGTCCAATCCTACTCCTGCTAGTATATATGCAACATTTATTGGGTGTATTATATATGGTTCCCCTGACCTTCTTTTTTGGTCTCCATGGTGTTCTACTGCATAGTTATATGCTTTCATTATTAATTTTGTATCTACTCTTTTACTTGTTTCTTTCTTTTTTGATATTACATCTTGTATTGTTATTTCTTTATTGTTTTCTTGCAATTTATTCACCTCTTTTTGTCAATAGTGATGACCCTTTTGACAGCTTTTTATATTGATTTCATAACATCCTTAAGATTAATTTGTAAATTATCAACTCCATTAAAACTATTAATTTCCAAAGTTCCAACTACATCTATTTTGTCACCAATTCTATATTCATTTGATAAATATCCTAAGTTAAAGCCAATTGCATTGATTATAGAATTTCCATCTTTTAATGTCATTTTTATATGTTTTCCTTCTGATAGTGCTCTTATTGAGTCTATTTTTAAATTTTTAAATGCAAATATTGGCATTTTGTTTCCCTCTCCAAAAGGTTCTAAAAGTTTTAAACTTTCAATTATTTCTCTATTTATTTCATTTAGATTAATTTTTGCATCAACATTTATAATAGGGACAATTTCATCTATTTTAGCCGATTTTGCAATTTTTTCAAATTCATCAGAAAATTCTTTAAATTTATCTTTTTTTATTGTGATTCCTATTGCCATACTATGTCCACCAAATCTTTCGATTGTGTCTTGGCATTTCATTAAGGCCTCATGTAAATCAAATCCAGGAATACTTCTTCCAGAACCTTTTGCTAAATCATCTTCATAACATAATAAAATACTTGGTTTAAAATATAAATCTGTTATTTTTGAAGATACAATACCAATTACTCCATGGTGCCAATTTTCTCCTCCTACTACTATTGCACATTTTTCATATAATTTATTTTTTTCAATTTGATTTACTGCTTCTTCATATATTGATTTTTCTTTTTCTTGTCTTAATTTATTATAATCATTTAATTTTTTTGTTAATTCATTTACTTCATAAATATCTTTTGATAAGAATAATTTTAGTGCTTCATCTGCATGTCCCATTCTTCCACATGCATTTATTCTTGGTGCCACTCCAAATGATATTGTTGTTGAATCTAGATTTTTATATCCTGATGACATTATTAGTGATTTTAGTCCCATGTTTTTTGTTTGTGCTACAAGCATTAATCCCAATTTTGTTATTACTCTATTTTCATCAACTAATGGTACTATGTCTGATATTGTTCCAACACATACTATATCTAAATATTTTAAATATTCTTTTTCGTCTAATCCTAATTTTATTCCGTAATGCTTGTATTAATTTAAATACAACTCCAACTCCTGCTAAATCCCTACATGGATAAATGTTATCTTTTCTTTTTGCATCTACTACTGCAAGTGCTTTTGGCAATTCCTCTCCCACTTCGTGATGGTCTGTTACTATTGTTTCTATTCCTAATGAGTTTGCATATTCAATTTCTTCTATTCCTGAAATGCCACAATCTACTGTTATCATTAGTGTGTATTGTTTTTTTGCAATTTCTTCTATTGCAGGTTTGTTTAGTCCATATCCTTCTTCTAATCTGTTTGGAATATATGAGTCAACATGTAGTCCTCTATCTTCTAGAAAACTTTTTAATACTGTGATACTTGTTATTCCATCTACATCATAATCTCCAAATATTATTGTTTTTTCTTTATTTTCTATTGCTTTTAAAATTCTTTCTACTGCAATTTTCATGTCTGGCATTAAAAATGGGTCATGAAAGTTTTGTCTTGTAGGATGTAAAAATACATCTATTTTTTCTTCTTCTATTTTTCTATTTACTATTATTGATGTTAGAAGTTGATTTATTTGGTATTTGTCTGCTATTTTTTTTACTTTTTCTTCGTTAGTTTGGTATATTTGCCATTTTTTGTTCATACCTTTCTCCTTTTTTTTACTTTTCGTATATTGTATAACATTTTTTATTTTTTTTAAAGTATTTTTTAAAATTAACAAGTAATTTGATAAAATTCGAATCAAAAAAAGAAAAACAGTTCTATATTTAAATAAAACTGCTTTTTCCTTAATTAATAACTATATACATAAATTCTTGAACTTATATAATTTTTATTTGGAGTAGCATTTTTTATAACCATTGTTATTGTATTTCCATTAATACTATAACTTACAACTTCTCCATATTCTTTATAAGACCATTCCCATCTCTTTATAGGAAAATCTACTGTTTTCGTTGCCGTATATGTAGCACCTGAATTTATTTCTCCTGGTGATCCCATATAAACATCTAATTTAACATTCTTTACAGTCCAATGAGCATATAATGTAATATCATTTTCAAAACTATATGTAGTATTAGCATCTATTTTTTGACCATTTGTTGCATCTGTATACCACCCTTGAAAATCCCAATAATCTCTTGAAGGTGTTGGTACACTTCCAACATTTGTACCATAAAGTACTGTTTTTGAACCTTGGCTAACACTTCCACCATTTGCATTAAATGTTATAGTATATTGTGCTGTTTCTGTTGTCTTTTCTGCTACATCTTCTGCTTTTTTACCATTTTTTGCAACAGCTACAACTTTTAAACTATATTTTTTAGATTGTGATAATCCTGTAAAAACATGATTTTCATCTTCTGTTGTAGCATCCAATCTGTAATCTGCATCGTTTTCACTCTTTATGTAATATTCTATTTGTCCTCCATCATTTCTACTTGTCGTTACTTCAACTGTTATTGTATTTGTTGTACTTGTTATGTTTTTTGTTTTAATTATTGGTGACATATCATCTTTTTTTCCTAAAAAAGTTACAGCTTTTAATTCTACTTTATATACATCACCATCTACTATTACATAAAAATATACATCTACCTCTTTGTTGTCTTCTTCTTTGCTTACTTCCTCAACAGTAACATCATTTCCCATCTTTTTTAATTCATTAATTTTATTTAATGTATCTTCTCTTGTTGCTGTTATTATTTCTTCCGCACTTCCAAATGGATTATTTGTTTGTTCATTTATTAATTTTAATTTTAAATATTCTGTTATTTGTGCTCTTTTATTTTCTATTTCTGCTTGTTTAGCATTTTGAAATACTCCTGTGTGTGTAAGTGCTCGTATTGATATTCCCGCTAATATTAATAATATTATAATTGTTATTACAAGTGCTATCAATGTTATACCCTTATTTTCTTGTTTTTTCATTTGTATCCTCCTTTTTATCTTTTCAGTTAAATATTATACTATAAAAATATAATCACATCAACAATTTTTTATAAAATTTATTTAATTTTTTTAAATTTTTGTTATGCTTTTTGTATATATTTTATTATAATTTTAAACGTTCAATTGATGAAATGCCAGATGAGGATTTTATTGATATGATTTCATACTTGATGTTTAGCTCTGAAGATTTCGAAGATGAAGACTGGACATTTGATGAAGAATGTGAAGACGAAGTTGCCTCTTTTTTTATTTTATGTGTTTATAAACCTATTATTAAATATCTCCCTATGTCGGACTTTCTTATAATACAAAAAAAGACTTGTAAAATTCTTTTTACAAATCTTTTTTATTTTAAACTTGTCTTGCAAATATAATTGTTCTTTGATCATTGCTTGAATCAGTACATGTAGATAAAGTCAATTCTGCTTTTCCAGATGTATCTCTTGTATAGAATGATGTATCTGTTGAAGATGCTTCAAATTTATTATAAACTTCATATGTTAATGTAGTTCCTCTATAATCTTTTACATATATTTTTGCTCCATTTGATAGCTTTTTCAAATTAGAGAAAAATGTTCCATTTCTATAATTATGTCCTATTACAACTGTATTTCCAGGTTGATTTATATTGTCTCCACTTGGATATAATGCAATTAATCCTGTTTCTAACGCTTTTGTTTTTACTTCTTGGAATATTGGATATTCTAAGTTTATTGCTGGTATTCTCATTGTTCCAACAACTGTATATCCTTTATACGTTTTCTTTCCTGAACTGCTGCTACCATTTGTTGATGTATCATCTATTGCTACTTCATTTGAGCTATCAAGTACTATATTTTCTTGTGATTTATTGTCTTCTGTTTTATTTTCTTCATCTGTTGTAATGTCTCCTTGATAGTCTTCTACAAAGTCTGATGCTTGTTTTGATGCATTGTATTTTTTGATATAATCAAATCCTAAAAATCCTAGTAATATTACTATTGCTACTATTACTATAACTAGTATAATTGTTAATACTTTACTATATTTACTTTCAAACATATTTTTTACCTCCGTACATTTAAAACTCTAATTATATTATAGCATATTAAATTTGTATTTACAATTTTTTTATAAAATTTTATATGATTATACATATTTAATTTTAGAAAAAATAAAAGCATATGGTATCACGTGTTAATATATAAATATTTTAAAGTCAAAGACCCAATGGTAGACCCCAGATATGTTTTTGACTAAAAATATTGATATA
>OLPG01003112.1_pt1 | contig 10662 bp, 8 predicted proteins | sample 1672311 | NCBI WGS metagenome assembly OLPG01 (sample SAMEA3136670, study PRJEB25190) | human gut metagenome | biome: human gut; feature: human-associated habitat; material: faeces | place: Austria | collected 2013
TGTTTCTGTATTATTAGAAAGACTTCCTGTTACGCGGTTGTACAGTTCCTGTGCCGCATTATATCCCATTTTCTTTGCTCGATCTGTGGATTTACAAAGAAATGTCTGAATATTCCATGCACGACTAAATGCAAATACATTCTGCTGACGAAACCTTTCTCTTTTTGATATGCTCTCAGTACATATTCTGGATTATAGTAAAGATTTTTTCCATCTGTTCCCATACCATATGAACGATTACGCATACATTTAGAGGGGCTCTCCGTCAGCATCCGAATTGCCGGTTCCAAAAACCTCATATTGACCAACGTTCTCTGTCTGCTAAAATTCAGAACTTCTGAAGCCACTTTTATTATTTCCACACACATAAATATTACACCTGATCAAGCCCCAGATTTTGAATCTGATCCATAAGATTTTTCTGTCTCTCGTAGAACATCAAATTCTTATTATGTTTAAAATACTCCCGACATCCATACTGACTGATAAATCTGGCCGTATATTCATTTTCCGTAAGTTCTGTCACAAGTACAAGAATCTCCTGTCCTTCTTCAAACACATCTTCACAAAAGTAAAATGAGTTGGACAGACAGCCCGATGCTTTTCTTGTCTGCTCTTGAAAGCTTTCTGTCAACTGGGCAAAATAATCTCTGAGAATTACAAAATCTCTTTCATCCGGAGTCCGTATGCCTGCTTTTTTCCGGCATTCTTCCAGATAAACAAGCACACGGTCATCTTCCCACACCTGGGCACGGGATAAATTACCGGCACGTTTTTTCTGTTTTTCTTGTTCCATTAAACATTCTTTTTGTTGTTCGATACAAGAAACAAGGTCTCGGCCTTTTTCCACATCTGCTTTTATCTTTTTCAGGCAATCCCCAAATACAAACAATGCATTTTGCATCTCCATTGTCTCTTTAACAGTATCCGTAATTCCATCCATCAAAAGACCAAGGAAAGAAATCCTCTCATCAAAAGATGCTTTCATCGCCCTCTGTCTTACTTGCTCTGATGGAATGCCAAATAAGATACGGTCCACCTGATAATCATTTTTATATTTTTTGAACAAATCATAATAAATTGCAAAGTCACGGGCAATCTGCTCGTCCTGCACGTACTGGCTGATCAGATTCAGATCCACAGGCAGATTCTTCTTTTCACTCAGACACATGATCTGACTTAAATCTTCCCAACCTCTTGCTGTCACAAAATGCTTTCCATCCACTGTATTTTCCACGGAATAAAATGCATCTTTCTTCAGATCCAGATAAGTCAGGATTGCCGGGTGCATCCCCTGCTCATAAGCATATGTTTTCCAGACACTATAATCAGGCTCTACATCCATTCTCTTTACGCGGTCCCAGGACGCAATATCGAATTCCCTCACAGAATGATTGTATTCTGGCGGATTCCCTGCTGTTACGATAATCCAGCCCTCAGGCACTTTGTGCTGTCCAAATGTCTTGTACTGTAAGAACTGAAGCATCGCCGGCGCCAAAGTCTCAGATACACAATTGATCTCATCTAGAAAAAGAATTCCTTCACATATTCCCGTGTCCTCCATCACTTCATAAACCGCTGCAATAATCTCACTCATCGTATACTCAGATACCTGAAATTTTTCTCCGCCATACTCCTTTTCTACAATGTATGGAAGTCCCAGTGCACTCTGCCTTGTGTGATGTGTCATCGTGTAAGACACAAGTGCTACTCCAAGTTCCTGCGCAACCTGCTCCATAATTGCAGTTTTACCGATTCCCGGCGCTCCCATCAAAAATACCGGGCGCTGCTTTTCTGTCGGAATTATATATCTGCCTTTTTCATCCTTTTCCAGGTACAATTTTACCGCATGTTCAATCTGCTCTTTTGCTTCCCTAATATTCATAAATATTATGACAACGCTGCCAGAAGCTGATCAAGCTGGCTGCCCGTCTCCTCCTTCTTATCCTCATTTTGGATTTCATCCTGATAATTCAACAGCATGCTGCGGATCTCCATATCGGATTTTTGCAGTGACTGATCCAGAAGTCTGTTCACTGCCTGTTCCGCCAATAAATTGTAATGAATGAAAAACTGTAATAACTTTTTATTTTCTAATAAAAGGACTTCATAGGAACTCCGGTTTTCTTTCAGATCCTTCACATAAGAATCAAGGATTTCACTTCTTACATCTCCCTGTTCTACCAGGTAATCTGCAAGTCCTGCTGCCGCCCACATTCTCCATTCTTTTGCAAATCTCGTAATCCTCATATTCGGTGCAATGATTTCTTCCATATCATAGCAAGTTGTCCACATATCCCAGTCCTGAAATACTTCTTCATCCACCGGGTTTCCTTCTATATACACTCGTTTTAATGCAGAACATTGTGAAAAGATGCCTTTGCCAAACTCTGTCACCCGTTTTGGGAAATGAAGTTCTTTTAAATTCGTACACCGGTAAAACACCTTGCGTTCTACCACCTCCAGTCCTTTTGGCAAATGTACTTTCTCCAGACTGACACAAGTCACAAAAGCACCTTCTTCAATTCGCTTCACACTCTCCGGTAAATCCACCTGTTCCAGTGCTGCGCACCCGGAAAATGCATGAGCCCCAATCACTTCTGTATCATGCGGCAGTATTACTTCCCGCAGTTTTCCACAATCATTAAATGTATCATGCGGAATCTCCACCAGATGTTCTGGAAACTTCACTTTTTTTAACATCCTGCAATAACGGAATGCACTGTGCCCAAGTTTCTGCAAATTCTCCGGTAATTCTATATATTCCAGAGGTGTTCCGCTGAAAGCATAGATGTCGATTGTTTTTATGCTTTCCGGTAAATGTATCTTTTTGATTCCACTCCCCTGAAAGGCATGCTTTCCAATTCGTTCCACTAAATCTGGCAAATGCACTTCCTGCACTTCCATGCAATACTCAAAAGCACTGTCTGCGATGATCCTGATACCATCCGGCACTTCTACAAATGCGTCAGCTCCAAGATATTTTATAAGCGTATCTCCTTCTATCTGAAGATTTTGATCTACGTTTCCGGATTCCATTACACTTTTTAATACTTCCCGTGCATTTTCACTTTTCAACGCTTTCGTATTCAGTCGTTCCAGCGCTTTCCAGCCTTCTTCTATTTCCTCCAATTCCACATCGTCTGAATCAATATTGTTGACCAGAATTACATCTGCATGTTCAATCTGGTCTACATAAAATTCTCCCAGTCCGGAGGCATATGCCTCCACCATGCCAATGTCTACAACGGTAACATTCGGTCCGATCACCATCTCAAGATGTTCCTTCTCTTTTAGCTGCGTACATACTTTCACGACATCGGACAGTTTTCCAAATCCAGATGCTTCTATAAAAATTCTGTCCGGGCAATCTTCCATGGCAATCCGGCGCATCTTTTCTTCAAACTCAAGTGCCATCCCACAGCAAATACAGCCCTCACCGATTTCTTCATAGATCAAGCTGCCTTCTGCATTTTCCCGGTCAACTGCCTGTGCACCAAAATCATTTTGAATTACCGCAGTCTTTCCCTTTACCTGTTCTATACATTGATTTAAGAATGTTGTTTTTCCGGATCCCCGAAATCCAGATATGATCTGAACAACCATGTCCTGTTTATCTACCTCCATCAGATTAATTTTCTGATTTTATATCTTTTTATTCAAATTTGGCAGATTATCTTTCCGACGCATTTTACTCAAAGTTCTTAGGATCTAATGGCCATTTTCCATACTTTCTTGCTGCATTCATAAACGCTTCAATATTCTCCAATTTTACCTGACCGGAAAGATCACATCCAGAGGCAAGAATATAACCATTCGGTGAATCCCACGCTTTCTGCAAACACCTCTTTACAGCTGCCTCCATTTCTTCCTTTGTTCCCTGAATAAAATAGTCGACCGGTGCCACATTTCCAAGAATCGGCATCTTCTGCCCTGCTGTATTTTTTACATGCTCCAAATCAACGACATTGTCCACACTGATCATATCACTTCCTGCATCTGCCATGTCATCAATTGTTTTGGTCGTATCCCCACATATATGATAGCAGACCATTCCTCCTGCATCATGAATTGCCTGATTTACTTTTTTTGCATACGGAAGCACAAACTCCTGATACTGACTCTTTCTCAAGATTGTGCCAGAAGCGAGTGGATCACATTGTAGGATCAATACCCCTTCTTGAATGAACTCTTTATAAATATCGATAAGACAATCTGTTGTAAACTGCACAAGTCTGTGAACCTTTTCTGGTGATTTCCTCATGGCACGGAACAGCTTCTCTGCTGGATAACAGCTTGTGGCAGCTGTATATGGTCCAGTAATCAGAACCCCGACCGGTACTTCATCACCAATTTCTTCTTTTACAATGTGGCATGCCTCCAGACAATGTCTTAGGTGCGGATCATTTTCTTTTTTCAGGCGTTCCGGATCCAGCTTGTCAATATCATCCAAACTTTCAAGCGGATACGTTGCGATTGCAGGTGTCTGAAACTCCGGATCATTGGTCGTTCCCCCAAGCCCAACTCCTACCATGTGAAGCCCGTATTCAATGACTGCAAGGTCATTACCAAATCTTTTGTACGCTTCAATCTGACACTTTGCCTCATTCTCCGGTGAGCTTCTTTTCTCGCGATGAGTCATCCCACATACATCGCCTGACATAGATACTATGACCGGCATTGCAAGTATTCGATCCATCGGTTGTCCTGTCATAAAAGCATTCAGTCTTTGATTTGGTGTCATCTGGTCTAATTCGTGCATAAATCTCCTCCTCGTATTATACATGCAAACAATAAGTTTCTCAATATTCCCCCTGGATTTTATACACTATAGCTTCTATCGCTGTCATGAACGATCAGTATAAAATATTTTTCCACTAAAAAAGGCAGGGGAAATAAAACGAAGTGTCTGTTCTTTTCCCTACCGAAAATTCCAATTCCTATATAGCAGGTTTCCTGGCTTGATTTCATCCTCTGCTTTCCTCTTCCCGGCTTATATTACTGCTGTTCTGTTGCAGATATAAATACCAGTGACTCCGTTGAAGCTTCGTCCATCTTACAGTAGAATAGGCTGCTCTGGATTCTCACCAGATTCCCTTTTAAATGTCAAATCCATCACTAATATAGTCTTCTACGTCCAGTTTAATTATTAAGCACGCTTACGTCAAATAAATAATATTGATATATCTACCCAATTATCGTTTTTCCAAATAAAATACACTCAGTCTTCATGGAATTCCTAAAAAGAATAACCTCATAAAAACCAAGTGTACATAATTAAGAATGGCTCTACATTCCTACTTGCGAAACTACATACTTATTTTTTTCTTAATGCTTTCTTTTTCTCAAGATTTGTGACAACCATGCAGCAGCTTGCATCACCTGTGATGTTTACTGTTGTACGTCCCATATCAAAGATACGATCCACTCCGGCTACAAGAGCGATTCCATCTACTGGAAGTCCTACAGATGTAAGTACCATTGCCAGCATAACCATTCCGGATCCCGGCACACCTGCTGTTCCGATAGATGCCAGTGTTGCTGTCAGGATAATCGTCAGCATCTGTGGAAGTGTCAGGTTGATTCCATAACAGGACGCGATAAAGATTGCACATACTCCCTGATAAATTGCAGTTCCGTCCATGTTAATTGTTGCTCCAAGCGGAAGCACAAATGAAGTCACTTCTTTTGATGCTCCCATGTTCTCTACACACTCCATATTGATTGGAAGTGTTCCTACGGAAGAAGCACTGGAAAAGGCAAACATCATTGCCGGAAGCATTCCTTTAAAGAATGCGATCGGACTCATACCGCCCATTGTCTTTACTGCTAATGAATATACAACAACTGCATGTATAATGTAGCAGACATACGCTGCTAAAAGCACCATTGCCAGTGAACCGATGATCATCGGACCATTTACTGCAATAACCGGGCACAACAGACAGAATACTCCGATTGGAGATAATCTTAAGATCATCTCCATACATTTCATAAACATATCATTCAGATCATTACACCCCTGGATCAAACGTGGATTTTTCTCCGGTCCAATCAGAATAATCGCAAATCCGAACAATACTGACATCACAATTACCTGAAGCATATTGGACTCAGACATCGGTGCAATAAAATTGGATGGGAAAATATTCACAATTGTATCCATAAATGATACCGACTCTGCTGCTTCATAAGTCAAGTCTGTTGTTGCAACGACCGGGAACATTCCTTTGAACAGATTTCCTCCAATCAATCCAAATGTGATTGCAAATGCGGTTGTACACATATAGTATACAACGGTCTTTAAACCAATTGCTCCTACTTTTTTAATATCCTGCATGGAGATAATCCCACACATAATAGAGAATAATACGATTGGAACTACGATGAACTTTACAAGATTCAGGAAAATTGTTCCAAACGGCTTAATGTAACTCTCTGCAAATTCTGCATGACTCTGCATCAGAAGTCCTACTACAATTGCAAGAATCAACGCGATAAAAATCTGCATTGCCAAAGACATTTTTTTCTTTTGTTTCATGATTTTAACCTCTCTTTACTTGATTTCATTTCCCCGTTATATTTTACCCCAAAAAAGCACTGTCATAAGACAATGCCTTTTCTCTGATATAAAATTATATCATACCTTATTCTGATTCATCAACCAGTTTTTTGCAAGTTCATGTGGAAAATTATGCATTTTTTGATTAGTTGGGGACGTAGCAAACTTTCAAAATACTACATCACAACTACAAAACACGGTGTCCCTTTTTTGCCTCAAAATATCATTTTTGCATTTTTGTCGCTTCATTTGCACAAATTACATATTTTAATCTTCCAGAATACCTTTCGGAAGCTTTCCTAACTGCGCACCACGACCGTATTTTCTTGCCGCATAGATAAATGCCTCCACATTTCTTTTCGGTGTACCAATCGGGAGCTGACATCCTGTATTCAAAATGTAACCTTTTGGATTATCTCCACATTTTCTCAGGCAGTCTTTACATGCCTCAATGACATCATCAATCGATCCATCTTTCATCACTTCGATCGGCGGAACATTTCCGGCAAAGCGCATCCGGTCACCCACCTCACGCTTAGCAACCTCCAAATCCTCGCAATTATCGATACTGAATGAAAATAGACCTGCATCTGCAAGATCACTCCAAATAGGGCTTGTCTTACCACAAATATGAGCTCCCGGTCTTGATCCCATAATTTTCTCTGTTCCATCAATCAGTTTTTTAATATAAGGAAGCGAAAATTCATCAAATTGCTTCTTACTAATTACATCCATACAGGTTACCGGATCGGAAAAATTCGTTCCGACCGATCCGAACTCATGGTAAAATGCTTCAAACCATTTTAAAGAACAGACAACTGTCAAATCAAGCAATTTGTGAAGCATTTCCGGATTCTTTCTCGTATCGCGAAGAACCTTTTCAACTGGCCTGACTGCTATAGCTGTTGAAATCGGACCTGCCACACTCGTTGTCATACTAACATCCGGGAAACGTTCTTTCAATCTCTTGGCACTTTCCAAAATCGGTGCAAGAACTGGATTTTTATAAGGATCCGTCACTTCCAATTTGTCGAAATCCGCATAATCCTGCAACACATGATGTTCAATATAATCAATTCCATGTTCAGGAACCCCTAACTTTGAACCAAGCGCAACGCCAATTGTGCGAAGACCTAATCCAACATTAAAGCTATCCAGACCAAATTCTTCTTTTCTTCGTCTGATTACTTCGCTTTTCACTTCAAAGTCTTTCGCAAATTGTGATGTTGTAAATCCAAAAATATCTGCCATAGCCGGATCAGGTGCCTGTAATGTATACGGGATATGATCTACCTCTTTCCCCTCGTTATAGGCCTTGATACGCTCCGCCGCAGTCATCTCAACCTTCTGCTCGCTCATTAATTTCTTTAATTCCGTATAATCCATAACTTCCTCACTTTCTTGAATTGGGAACATAGTAAAACTCAAAAAAACTACGCCTCAATCTTTCAATATGGTGTCCATTTTACACGACATATGTTGTATGCAATGACTCTTTGTTTGTCATTCCAAAATCTTCTTCTGTCATTACACCTCCTTTTTCAATAATCAAAAATTGGTCATCCCATTTCCCAGACACTAATTTTTCTAATATAATATTACTTCCCGGCACATATTGATATGGCACATTTATAATTGCAGACTCCCTTTTTGCACGCTCTACATATTCTTTTGAATAACAATCATAAACACCTGTATCCACAATATCTACACTCTTGTAAGCATCAAACCAGACTTTCATAACTCTTTTGGCTCTTCTTTCGCCATACTTTAAAACTAAATCTTGTTCCATCTGTTCAATAGACATCAAATCTCTGTTTTCAGTCAAATAAAAATGTCCGACTTCTTTTAGGTTGTAATGAAACTTTTCGTCCGTATGCATTAAAAGTGTAATACAATCATCAACTTTTGGCATAATTGTCCGCCTTGGAAAAGTCCATCCTACTGATGCCCCTCCACAAACTCCCAGTCCCAAAAGCACGGTGTCTATTTCCTCCGGAAGTTGTTCCATGGCAAGAAATGCCAAATGCCAGAATTTTTCCGGTCTGCTATGCTTGGAATTATCCAGTTCAATAATGGGATAATTTGTATTCATTTTTTTCTGTGCTGCTTTCACATGATTTGTAAGTGTGGAGCAGACTATTATAGCAGCATTCATATAATCTTCCTTATACTTTTTATATTTCTATATATTAAAAAAAGGCAGAGTAAAAACAGCGTAACCGCTGTTCTTCCCCTACCGGAATCCCATACATATACATAGCAGGTCTCCTGACTTTGCATCAACCATTATTTTCCCTTCCCCGAAACATTCCGAGTGGTTTATTAAAATAATGTCCGCTTATACAGTAGAGTGAGCTGTTCCAGATTCACACTGGATTCCCTTTTCAATGAATTATAATCATCACTATGCACTCTACATAATTAATTTTAACCCATTCTACTCTCGCTAGCAAATAGCTTGTTTCCATATATGCGCTTTATTATTATTGTAATCTATAAGGAATTTTTAGTTTTATATTATAATTTGTCGTTCCCCAATCAGTCATAATCAAGCCTTTAAATCCCCATTCGTCACGAGCTATCTTAGTGCAAAGATCATGGCTGTTGGCTACAACATTATCTTACTGTACAAAATAATATTCAACACGACTGCTTATAACTCTGTAATACCTCTTGGCATATAACCTTTTCTTGCACCACGTCCATACTTTGCAGCTGCATTCATAAATGCAATCATGTTTTCCTTCGTCGTATCTACCGGAGTGGTACATCCAGGACAGAGATTATATCCTCTCGGATTGTCTCCAGCTTCAATAATACATTTCTTAATTGCCTGGTCAATTTCTTCAAATGTTCCATTTTTCAATACATCTACAGGTGGCACATTTCCACTGATTGCAACTTTATCACCATAGCATTCCTTCAATTCCTGAATACTCTCACAGTTGTCTACCCAAAATCCACTGACTCCTGTGCCAATAACTTCTTCCCAGCGATCCCTGGTATGTCCACATATATGAATTCCAGTTGAGCCCTGAAATTTGTTCATACGCTCTACTGCCTGTTTTATATAAGGGACAAAAAATTCTTTAAACTGTCGTTTACTAAGTAAATCTCTGGAGCCCATTGGTTCAGAAAGTGTAAACCCAATTCCTAGTTTACGATGAAGATCTTCACAACATTTTACAACACAGTCTGTACTATACTGCAATAATTTGTGAGCCTGTTCTTTATGTTTGACCGTACCCTTTAAGAATGTTTCAGTTCCAATCAAACTTGCAGCTGTTGTAAATGGTCCTGCAAGTCCACTACCAATTCCACGTTCTTTTCCATATTTTTCCTGAAGTCTTTCAAATGCTTCTATTATGATAGGAAATCTTCCATCTTTTTCAACATTAATAAGCTCCATATGATCCAGGTCATCAAAGGTTTCCAGTGCCGGCTTTTCAATATAAGACACGCTGTGCTCCGGATACTCGAGCTTTGTTCCGAGTGCTTCTACCAGCGTCCGAAGTCCCAGTCCCATCCCCATATTATCCGCCTGAAAGTCTTCTGCCAGACGGCTTTCAACTTCCACCATGGCATCTGCTGAAAAATAATAATCACGAATGGAAATCCCATATAACGGAGGAGCTGTCTCTCCTGCACTTAAAGACGTCGGAATACGGTCCACCTCTTCTCCTCTTGCGTAAGCTATCTTCCTCTCTTTTGGCGTCATCTCAAGTTTTACTAATTCCATCTTTTCTTACCTCTTTCTTCTAACAGAACAACATAGAAAATGGTACTGTTACAATTGATATAATCGTTGTCATAGCAAATATTTCCGCTGCATATACGGAGTCTTTTTCATAGCGAAGTGCAAATAAGCTTCCCGTCACTCCTGCCGGACACGCTGTTGCCAGTATCACAATAGTCTTTACGAGCTGTGAAACTGGAACAAAATAAAAGACACCTGCCAATGCAAATGGCATCACAATCAGCTTTACAAAGCTTAACCAATATAATCTGTAATGACAAAATACTTGTTTCAGATCTGCCTGAGCAATATTGATTCCTGCTACCATCATCGCCATCGGTGTGTTCATGTTTGCAATCAT
>OLPG01003119.1_pt1 | contig 10647 bp, 9 predicted proteins | sample 1672311 | NCBI WGS metagenome assembly OLPG01 (sample SAMEA3136670, study PRJEB25190) | human gut metagenome | biome: human gut; feature: human-associated habitat; material: faeces | place: Austria | collected 2013
TGTTTTTTCTAATTATAAAAAATGTCCATTTTTTTAGTTTGTTTTACACAAAATTTCGGACATTTTGAGCTAATATGTTTTTATATTAAAAATAGATTTTAGTATTTTTGTACAGGATTTGATACAGCGTATATTACTTTTCTAAGTAAAGAGAACTTGTTGTACAATATAATCGTAACAAACAAAGCAAGTGAAAAATTATTTTGAAACTATTAAAAATAAATAGTCCATCTATACCTGAAGCATATAGGCTTATTTTATTATTTAAAGATGATAGTTGTCTAAATAATGTTATTTGTAATACTAAATTTGCTTATTGTGTTTATCCTGATATGAAAATATTGAATAGAAAACAGATAAACACAAATTAAGATTTAACATGCGTTTATCTGTTTTTAGATATTATGCCTGAATAGACTATTTAATTTTGACCATAAGTATTTAATATATCATACATTTAGGAATTAATATCATTATCAATAAAAGTTCTTTTTATGATAAAATTATTCTTTGCAATTAAATATTAAAAATTAAGTTTTAATAGCTCTTTACTTAAATAGTTCACTATTAATCTATTTCCGTCATAATTTGGATGTACACTATCTTTTAAAGAACTACTAGCATTTTGAATTGTAATTGCCAATATTAGTCGAACGTTTAAATAATTAGTTTCTATATCTTCTATTAATATTATTAACGCACCATATTAGTATTATTAATTTTATCTAAATTTTCAGCTTGAACTGTAGCAATATTTTCTATATAAAATTTTAATAATTTAATATTTTTACAAATTCTTCTGCTAATTTATTTCCAATATATTTATGCCCTTCTTTAGTTAAATGAGTTCTATCAGATGCAATATATATATCAGCATTTCCATTATGTTGCTCATTGCCAACACATCCATTACCAGTTATATATGAATTTGTACCACTAGTAATTACAGTTCCATCTTCAGCTATTGTATCACCTGTTATAAAATCAATAAATGGCAAATTATTGGAAAGAGCTAATTTTCTTAATTCAGTATTTAATTTTAAAACTTGGTCATTAATATATCCTGTTCCTTTAGGCCAAAATACACCAATGATTATTAATTTCGTATTTGGACATTCATTAATTATCTTTTTAAAACATTTATCAGCCTCTTCAATTATTGCATCAGTATCATAGCCTATATCATTAATACCACCTTCGATTATTGCTATATCTGGTTGTCTTTCTATTATAGAATATTGTAATCTATCATAGTATTTATATCTAGTATTATTTGCAGTTGCCAAATATCCAGTTGAACCTACTCCATTGTTTATACATTCTAGTCCAAGTTTACTACATATTACATTTGGGTAACCTAGATAAGCAGTAGAATTCCCAGCGGTGCTTTCTGTAATACTTGAACCAATAAACACAGCTGTTGGATTTGCATTTCTTTTTATTTTATTAATGCTGTCATCTGAAGAAATGCATATTCCTGAAAACAAGCCTCTTAGTTCTATTTTTATATTTCTATCCTTTTTTTCTGCAAAAGATATATTATAATAATATACAGCATCTACAGTTCCTTCTTGTTCTGATTCTCGCATTCCTAATTCAGAAGTGAATTCATAGCCATTACCTTCATCAACTAATATTCTATAATAATTTGTTCCAGTATATCTTGTTTTTAATTCAAATTCCTGACAATTTATTGAAAATTCAATTGAATAGAAATTTGAAGCTGTTGTAGACGCAGAATACAAATTGTTTAATCCCACTATGTCATCATATTTAGGATAATATTTATTAGCTTGAACTAAATTAGCATTAAATGAAGTAAATACATTATTTACTTCTCCTGTAGAATTATTTGAAATTGCCTTTATAAATGTATAATTTTCAATTGTAGGTGAACTTCCAACATTTGTTATTGTAGGTGGATTATCCATTAATTTAGGTGTTTCTCCTAAACTGTAAACTTTTTTTCCTGTGGATTCTTTTATATATAATTCAGAATCTTTAAGATTATTTTCTTCTGTTTTTCGAGCATCTTCTGTTTTTTCTTTTGCTTTTTGTGCCATAGTTATTATACCGTTATTTCCTATTACTAAATTTATGCTTACCCCTGCTAAAATTAGCAACGCCACAATTGTAACTACCAAAGCTATTAATGTAATACCTTTATTTTTATTATTTTTTTTCATTTTATCAAATCCTTTCTTATGTATTTTTATACATTTTTTAATGAATCTTTGTCATTAGTATTTCCTCTTTTTCTATTTATATAAATTTAAAAATGACTTTTATCAATTATAATTTTATCAAAAGTATTAAAAATTGTAAATACTTTTCAAGCAAAAAGTCGCTTTTGTTTTGAGTTGTATCAAATATAAAATCATTCCTAAAACTGTTATAAAATATTATATTATAAATAAAGAAAGTGGGAGTGAATATGAATAAAGAGAACAGCAACAAACATATTGGTCAAATATGCCAGCAATATAGAATAAAAAACAACTTAACACAAAATCAAGTAGCAGAATTAACTGGACTAGAGCCAAGACATATTAGTCAAATAGAAAGAGGAATGTCTAAAGGAAGCATTGATACTCTAATAAAATTATGTAATGCATATCAAATTACGCCTGATATAATTTTATATGATTTATTAGATGACAATGTTAAAAATTCAGTTTCAATTTATGATGAAAAATTCAAGAAATTAAGTAAAAGAGACAAAGAAAGTATATTACATTTTATTGATTACTATTTGTCAAAATAAAATAAAAACTTGTAAACCTAGCATTTGCTAAATTTATAAGTTTTTTATTATAATTTTTTTAATTCTTCTCCATATTTACTCCTAACGAATAACTAAAAGCAAAATAATATTCTTCCGTTTTATAAAATAGTTGTACAATTTCGTCAAATCGCTTTTTTTGTTCTTTAGATAAAGTCTGTTCTAATTCTTCCATAGCATCAGCAAGTCTAATATATTCCTTTTTGAAGTTTTTATTTTCCTTTAAAATTGGCATCTTTTTTTCAATAAAATTGCTAATAGATTTATAATCTTCATTATTAAATATTTCCATCTATAATCATCCTTTCATTTTATCTTATTAATAGTATATCCTAATATAGACTTTTTACACAATTTAACATATTTTCTTCATCTCCATATTATTATAATATCTTTACTATATTACAATTCAAAGTTTAAATCTATTTACTAAATTAAAATTGTTCTATCATGCATACTCTCTACTTTAGCAACAACCTTCTGGTATATCATGCAGGCATATTGCAATCGCTAGTGAATAACCTAATGTTAATGATGCCCCAAAGCCTGAGCCTATTGCTAAACCTTCTGGAAAATTATGAAGTGCTAAACCTATGCTTACTATTATTCCTGTTTTTAATAAATTGCTTGCTATGCTTTTATTTATTTTACTTGTATTAAACTTTTTTTGTACTAATACGTCACATATTATCATTATTATTATTCCTGCAATAATTCCCATAAGTACGCTGAAAATGCTCGCTATTTCCATTGCTTCTGGTATTAAATCAAAACATATTATTGCTAACATTAGTCCTGAGGCAAATGCTAAAATAAAACTTAAAAATTTATTTGACTTTCTTTTGAAACATACTCCTATTATTCCTCCTATTGTTGTTCCAAATGTCCCAAAAAATAGGCCTATTAATGTTGTTTTTAATATTTCATTCACATTAAAACACTCCTTAAATTTAAACTTTTTATTAGTTTATTTTTAAGAAGTGTGATTTATTCGTCTTATTTATATGCCTTTTTTCTGGATATCTATCTGGTTTTAGTAAAGGAAACTGGCGATGTATTACATCGCCAGCCCTTGTTCTTTATTTGCTTTCTATTCAATTCCTTCAAGTATTTTTGCCTTTTCTTCATCTGTTAGGCTATCCCATACTTTTTCGTTTTCTTCTGGTGAAACACTAATTACTTTATTATCTGGATCATTGATAATATTATTTTTCTCCTTTTCTTTGTCAAATTGTTCTTGTTGTTTTGAAATTTCCTGTGAAAAACCTAAATTATCAAATGATAATATTTATAACTCCATTTGATTCATTCACATAGGAAACCTTAACATTATCTCCTTCTCTTGTAATTGGTAACTCTTCTGATACCATATATGATGCTAAATATAGTTTCTCAGTATCATTATCTAGTACAAAGTAATAATATGTTTCTCCATTTTCAATATTACTACCTATTCTACTTACAATTCCTTCCTGTGTATAGCCATAAACTTCCGCATCTCCAAAGTCTACTTTAACTCCACTATTATTCATCGCATTAATATAACTTCTCTTAGTTTCTGCTATACTATCTCCTACTGCAACAATAGAATAGTCCTCAATGTTCAGCATTGCATATTGTTTAACCAGTCCTTCGTTATCCTTTAAAGTACAGAAGTAAGTAGGAATTCCTGTAATATTCAATGGAATCGGAACAGTTGATTTATAGCCCATATTTTGGACTTTACCTTCGGCACTACTCATAGCTGCGGCCTCTGTAGCACCCACCATTCTATAGAATTTTGTAGATTTGTCCCTTGTATCTACTAGAATAAAACCTACTGTACCGCTATCCTTTCCTACAGAACTCATGCCTGTATAATAATAGCAATCTCCATCATTATAAACCGTAGTCATATGCTCTGTCATGGATAACTTATCTTGGTCAGAGAAATTGAATACTCCATGGACATATTTTCCATAGTTTTCAATTTGTTTTTTTATAAAGCTCTCTGGTTGAACTATGTCTACCCAATCTGGTACATCTTTAACTGAATACCAGCTACAGTTACCAGTTTCCGGATCACAAATAACTACTCCTGTTGCCTCCGGATTTTTCCATAATGTCGAATTTTTATAAGTAGTTACTACCCAATATGGCTTTTTTTCTTCATCTAATTCAAATGAAAATTCGGTAAGTCCAACTGCTCTAAATCCACTTTTTCGGATACGTCTTTTTAAATCATCTCCAAAGAACGCTGATTGGGAATATTTAATTTTTATTTGCTCTTCATTTAGTTCTTTTACAAGTTTAACATCATTCATGTTTGTAGCACTTACAATAATATATCCTGGTGTTCCAGATTTATTTGCATTCCATTTCCAAAATGACCTGTGATTTAATGGTGCAACATAAATTAGTTTCCCATTTACCTGTTGTTTATTAGTAAATTGTCCTACTTCAACCTGAGAACCTAATGCTAGCTCTTCTCCCAACTTCTTATCGGCAAGTTTATCTGCCAAATCAATATCTACAATTGGTATTTGAGATGTATCTATTTCAACTATATCTTCTTTAAAAGATTTATAGTCTATCTCTCCAATTTGCCGATACATTTTGCCAGAATTTATTAGTCCTCCTCCTATAATAACAGCTCCTACAAATAGAATAAGACAAATAGCAGCTGCTCCTATAAAACTTGTTATTGCTCCTGCTATTAGTATTTCCTCCAAGTCATCTCTAATCCATATTTGTATTATAATTATGATCATTATTACTCCTATAATGAAAAAAGCTGTTCCGTCAATATAGGCAAAAGATAATGTTGGTAGCCATAACTCATATGTTAGCCAATATAAAAAACCTAATACTATTGTTCCAATACCTCTTTCTAATATCTCCATATTGCTCTCCTCCATATTGTTGCTAGATATTTTCAGGTTTCTGTTGCATTTAAAGAACTATCCCTCCTTTTTGATAGTTATCAATTTATATTTTATTGCAATACGTATATATTATATCATCGTTTTACATAATAGTCAAAAATTTCAACTTCATTTTTATTTTTTTCTACTGACTTTAATGCTTCTAGCATATCTATATTTGTAGTATTTTTAATGTATTGTTTGTTTAACAAAAAAATCCGCCGTGGCGGATTTTTTATTTTTATTTTACTTTATTGTTCGTTAATTTTTTTACCAAATATAGACATTGCAAGTTTTCCTACTACTGGTAATTCTGGATTTTCTTCCTTGCAAGCTTTTACTATACCTATTACTACTAATACAACATATATTCCATATACTATTGTTGAAAAAAATGGAATATATACAGGTATCATTCTGTATATAGCATATATAAGCATATAGCCTATACCTATAACTATTGCTTGAGCTGCATGTATTTTTGTATTTCTTTGGTTATCTTTTATACCATATAATACTATAAGTCCTCCTATCCAAGTAAATACATACGCTAAAACTGATTTGCTTTTTTCACTCATCTTACTATTTTTCCTTTCTAAAAAATTGTATAATTAATTACTCTTCACCTTTTAGTTTTTCTGCTCTGTCTGCTGCAATTAAATTGTCTATCATTTCATCTAAGTTTCCATTTAAAAAGTCTTCAAATTGATATACGTTCATTCCTATTCTGTGGTCTGTTATACGTCCTTGTGGATAGTTGTATGTACGTATTTTTTCACTCCTATCTCCACTACCTACTTGACTTTTTCTTTCGTTTGCTATTTGACTATCTCTTTTTTGTTTTTCTATTTCATATAGTCTTGAACGAAGTAATCTCATTGCATATTCTCTGTTTTGTACTTGTGAACGCTCTGTTTGGCATTCTGCAACTATTCCTGTTGGAACGTGAATTAGTCTTACTGCTGAAGATGTTTTGTTTACGTGTTGTCCTCCCGCACCTGAAGCTCTATATACATCCATTTTTATATCTGCAGGGTTTATTTCTATTTCTACATCTGCTACTTCTGGAAGCACTGCTACTGTTGCTGTTGAAGTATGAATTCTTCCACTGCTTTCTGTGTCTGGCACACGTTGTACACGGTGAACTCCACTTTCGAATTTTAGTCTACTATATGCTCCTTTTCCTGTTATCATGAAAGATATTTCTTTATATCCTCCAAGTTCTGTTGCATTTTCGTTTACTACCTCTAGTTTCCAATGTTTTCTTTCTGCATACATTGTGTACATTCTAAATAATGTTCCTGCAAATAGGGCTGCTTCTTCTCCACCAGCTCCTCCACGTATTTCGCATATAACGTTTTTGTCATCGTCTGGGTCTTTTGGTATTAATAGTATTTTTAATTCTTCTTCTATTTTTGGCATAGCTTCTTTGTTTGTAAGCATCTCTTCTTCTGCTAAGTCTTTCATTTCTGGGTCGTTCATCATTTCTTTTGCTTCTTCATATGCCTGTTTTGCTTTTTTGTATTCTCTATATTTTTCAACTATTGGCTCTAATTCTGCGTGTTCTTTCATATATTCGCGCCATTCGTTTGTTCTTGAAATTACTTCTGGGTCGCTTATTTTTGCTGTTAATTCTTCATAACGCTTTTCTACTGTTTCTAATTTGTCAAACATAAATATTCTCCTTTTTATTAATGTAAGGTTCACAAAATTTACCATTTTTTCTGCTTAAGCAAGTTTTATTTTTCTTACTTAGTGAATTTATTTTCAAATGGCTTTTGTTTTCCTTTTTTTCCTTAAGTATTATACTACATTTTTTTACTTTGTTCAATAGGAAAAAACGCCATTTTTTACTACTACATTTCTACTAAATTATATTTCATTTCTTCTTTGTTTAATATTTCTATTTCTCTATTTGTGCATGTAAATATAATTATTTGGTTGTTTTTGTATTCTTTGTTTATATATGTAAGAATATTTTTTAGTCTTTCTTCATCATAATATGCAAATGCTTCGTCTAAAATTATTGGCATACTTTCTTCTGAAAGCTCGCTTATTGCACCAAATCTTAATGATAGATATAGTTGCTCTATTGTTCCCACGCTTAATTTTTCTGCTGATACATATTCTCCATTTTGCTTTTCTACTATTATTCCCTCTTCGTCATTTATTTTTACTTTTTGGTATTTTCCATTTGATATTTTTTCTATGTTTTTAGATAGATTTTCTGTAAATTTTGGAGTAACATTTTCCTTCATTTTTATGTAGGCTGTTTCTAATACTTCTTTTGCTAGTTCTATTGCTTCGTTTTCGTTTTTTAACATTATTTCTTTTTCGTTTAGTTCTTGTAGTTGTTCTTCCATACTTGCTAGCTTTTCAAGTTTTGGCATTATGCTGTTTTTATCTAATTCTAATTTATGCAATGCTAACTTGTTTTTGTTTAGTTCTTCTTGTAAATTTTCTATTTTATATGAAATATTGCTATCTACTTGTATATTGCTTATTTTGTATTCGTTTTCTATTTCTTGTAATTTTTCTTGCAGATTTACATTTATTTTTTGCTTTTGATTTTGTATTTCTACTATTTTTTCTTCTTTTGTTTTGTTTAACATTTCTATTTGTGCATTTAGTTTTTCTATTTCGTTTTTGCTTAATTCTAGCTGCTTTTCTGCAAGTTTTTTCTGTTCGTTTATCTCTTGTATTTTTTTGTTTTCTTTTTTGCTTTTTATTACTGCCATTATTAATAAGCCTGCCATTACAGCCGCTATGCTAAATGCTATTATTGCTACTATTATTTTTTGCATACAGCTTATTCCTAAAGCAATTCCTATTATAAATATTAGTAACATTATTATATTTTTTATTTTTGTTTTTTGTTTTTTCCCTGCTTTATTTTCTGCTTTTTTATTTATGTTGTTTTCTATTTCTTGGTATTCTAGCTCTATTTCTTTTTTTTCACTTTCTAATTTTTGTATTTTTTCTTCGTCTGAATTTATTAAAGTTTGTTGTATTTCTAGTTTTTGTTCTTCTATTTTTCTGTTTTCATATAGTCTTTTTATTTGTTTTAATATTTCTAATTCTTGTTCATTTTCCTGAACTTTGCTTTCTAGTGTATTTTTGTTTTCATCTATTATGTAGCGTTCTTCTTTATAAGTTTCTAGTTCTCCTATTTCGTCTTGTAGTTTAAATTGCTCTTCTTTTACTAGGTTCATTGGTCTTCCTGTTGTTCTTAATGTTCCTATTTCTTCTACTTGCTTTTTATTTAATTTTTCTAATGCTTTTTTGTAGGAAACGTTGTCTTCCCCTGTCCCTGCTAGATTTGCTAATTTTTGAACTAATACATTTTGCTCTTGCTTTTCTAATTTTACTTCTGTTTGGCAAGCTGCAAAGGTAGATAGAAATGTATTTTCTTCTATTTTGGTTTGCTCTGTAAAGAATTTGCTTCCTGCTACTTTGTCTATTGTATATTCTTTTGAAATGTCTTCCCCTTCTTCATTATATATTTTAGGATTTTTTTTGTTAAAATCTCTAAATACTTCATATTTTTTTCCATTATCTAATTTGTAAGTTATTTTACCTGAAAATTCTTCATTGTTCCAGGGCTTGTACCTATCATAATCTGAAAATTCTTTTCCTCTTTTATTTTTAGATATTCCATAAAACATATCCACAATAAATTTAAGAAATGTGGATTTTCCACTTTCATTTTTTCCTTTTATGATGTTTATATTTTCTCCTAATTCTATTTGTTTATTTTCTAAGTTTCCAAAAGCATTTATTTGTACTTTTTCTATTTTCAAAATATCACCTCTTGTTTATGATAAAGAGTTCATTCCTATTTCTATGGCTTTTTCTATCGTTTCTTTATCTATATTTTCATTTTTTAATTTTTCTAACATTTCTTTAGCAAATATTCCTTTTAATGTGCTATCGTTTGCTATTTCTTCTAAGTTATAGCTTATTTTTGTTTTGTCTTTTATTTTTATTATGTTTTCGGTTTCTATTAATTTATATAATTTATATACGTTTATTTCAAAGTTTCTGTTTCCTGTTAATATTATTTTATACAAATTGTTTGGCTCTAACTCTATTTCGTTTATTTTTTCTGCTAGTTCTTCTATTGTTTGTATTTCACTAATGTTTACTTCTTGCTCCTTGAATTCTTTTTCGTCTAATGCAACAAATTCTAAATTAAGTTTTCCTTTTTCTAGGTTTCCTACTACCATTCCATGTTTTCCAAGCTCATCAAACCCAAGTGATATTGTTGACCCTGGGTATATTATATTCGTTTTTTCTTCTATGTTTGTTTTATGAATATGGCCTGTTGCAACATAGTCAAAGCCTATTTCTTGTAATTTTTTTGATGACAAATTGTTGTATGGTTTTTCTATTGTTGCACTTCCATCTAAGTTGCAATGTGTTAATAATATATTTATTTTTTCTTTTGTTTCTATGGTTATATTTTCTATGTTTGAATCGTAACAATAGAAGTCTTCAAATCCATATCCATATAAAATAAAGTCTTCGTTTTCCACTTTTTCTACTTTTGCTGTGAATATTTTTACGTTTTCATTCCAATTATATTTGGCATAATATGAGTTTTTTAAGTATGGGTCATGGTTTCCTGGTGCTATGTATATTTTGGTATTTGGTATTTGCTTGAATAAATTGTTTATGAATTCTATTGTGCTTTCTCTTATGTATTCGTTATCGTATAAATCTCCTGCTATTAATAGGTATGGTATTTCATTTTCTTTTATATATTCTATCATTTTTTTGAATGCTTTTCTTTGCTCTAATCTTCGTGTTTCGCCTAAATCTCTTCTGTCGCTAAGCATTCTGAATGGCGTATCAAAGTGCATATCTGCTATATGTACAAATTTCATTTTTACCTCCATTTTGGCTTTTTCCAAATTTTCTTGCTTTATTATATAAATATTTTTTATAAAAGTCAATACATTT
>OLPG01003136.1_pt1 | contig 10623 bp, 10 predicted proteins | sample 1672311 | NCBI WGS metagenome assembly OLPG01 (sample SAMEA3136670, study PRJEB25190) | human gut metagenome | biome: human gut; feature: human-associated habitat; material: faeces | place: Austria | collected 2013
TATCTTGCGTTTAGATTATATCTCAATGGGCAGATAATTTTCAACTGAATTACTTACCCTACTTATTGTAATTTTTCTCTATCTTTCATCATCTAAAATTTGTATTTTAACAACTTCTGTTAATGGAGTAGGACTAATAGATGTAAGCATTTCGTCAGTAAAAGTAATTGCAATATTGTTTCCCACTTTGAAATCTGAAACTTTAATCTTTTCGCCTCTCCAAGTCATATCCATACTATTATCTACTTTAAAAGTGAAATTTCCTCTATAATTTATGTCGTTTATTTCTAGTCCTTTTACATTAATGTGGAAGCTACCATCATTGTATTGCTTTATACTTTCAATATTTGCATAAAATGTTTGTCCAACTACTTTCCTAATTGCTAAATCATTCTTTGGAGCATTTTGTTGCCCTATAAATAAACCAACTACAAAACTTACTCCTATAATTATTATCATTCCTATTACAATAAAGACTTTTTGTTTACTACTCATAAATATTCCTCTCTTTCTAATTTATAAATACAAATTACTATAAATCTTTCAAACTACAAAATTGTAATTTTTTATTCAAAATAGTATGTTTCATTTTTATTATTTTGAATTGTAGCATTCGTAGGTACTTCTCTTAAAATTTTAAATATATTATAAATATCAGGATAAACACCTACCATTCCCATTATTGCCATTCCAAACAGTATTCCATTTAATTCTTTTAAACTATTGCTACTAAAACAGAATATAGCTAACGGAATCAGTCCTAAAATAATTGGTAATATGCTTAAAAATATAAAACGATTCCTTTTTACTGGACTTGAAGATAATGCAACTGCTGTTAAACTTTTAGGCATTATACCTATATATACTGTTGCATTTTTAGGGAAAGCGATAGCATGTAATAATTCGTGAACAATTATTAAGAAAAATCCTATAATTACTCCTATAAATAGAAATCCTACATTTATTATTTTTTCATTTGCAATAAATGTTTTTACAAACATACATATAAAGCAAAGTAAAACAGATGGTATCATAAAAGGTAGTGCTTTTATTTGCATTTTCTTCATATCTTCTTCACTATCTAATTTTTTAGCATTTTTAGGTATATCAGCAGTAGGAAAATCCTTTTCACTTTTTATTATACCTTTCCATATAATTTTAGGCATTTCTTCATCTCCAATCATCTCGACAACTTACTATTTTTCTAACTAATTACTAAATTGTAATTTGTGTTTATAGTTCTATTAAATTCTTTTCAAAGTCTTTAACATAATATTTTATATTTTTTGTACCTTTTGAAATAATTGTATGTCCTTCTTCTTCAAGTAATTTTTTTTGTAATTCTATTGCTTCAGGATACTTAACATTTAATTCTCCATCTGATTTTAAAGTTCTCCAATATGGTGTAATGTCTTCATTTCTTTGATAACTTGCCCAAGCAACTATATTTATAAATATTCCTGCTGTCATTGGATCAGTAAAGTCTGCATTATTTTGTTTTGCTAAATAATCTCTCATTTGACTAACAGTTATGAGTTTTCCCTTTGGTACTTTTTTCATTAATTTATCATAATAAAGGGGTGGTGCAAAAAACATTTTAGTTCCACCGTATTTTTTTATTGTTTTCTCATCTTTAACAACTTGTATTTTAGGCATATCCTTATTATTATTCATCATAAAATTAAAATCTTTTTTATTCTCATTACCCATATTCTTCATCTCACTTTCAACTTGTAATTTGTGTTTTACTTAAAACCAATTTACATTATCATTTCTAAGCTTTGGTATATCACTATTTTTATATGGATTGTAATTATTTAAGTTACAACCAAATTCTTTTAAAAATGCTATTTTATTATGATTAGACCATCTAATAAGTGATAATCCATCAAATTCTTCTGTCTTTCCATTATTCATAGTGTTTTTAAAATACCACTCTACAATAGTTTGATTATCCTTATGAAAATATTGCTTAATATCCCATTTTAATACTTTTCCTCTAGTATTCCATTCATTAAACCAATGTTTTACTGTATTTCGATTTTCATATTTTGGACTCCAGCTTTCAACATAAATTACATTTTCTTCAAATATATCATCTATACCTAAATCTTTTTGTTGTAACCACATATCAAACCATAATCTAATTATTTTTTCTCTTTCTTCCATTTTCCACCTCTAAAACTTGTAATTTTATAGTTACCTATTATTTTTTTATTATTGTATTCAAACTATTTATAAACTCTTTTCTTCTCACAATGGTTGCAATTATAACAAACAAAGAATATATCAAGTTTCCTATAAATGGTTGTGCATTAAATTCTGTTGTCAAAGAAGCACTAATGCAAAAGAATATAATAGCCAATGCTAATACTATCCAGTTTGAATTTTTTATCCTATTTATATACAAATAGCCTAATGGTATATATATAATACCTACTAATAATTTTACAATATAATCTGGAATATTGGGTAAACCAAATATCATATTAAGTCCACTACCATTAAATATTAATGACAACAATACAATAATTCCTCCAAATATATAAAATCCTCCTATAAATGTTATGACTTTTGATTCTTTCATATTTTCTTTCTCCAATCTAAACAAAAAATTACTATTTATCTGACAAGTATTATATCAATTTTTATGAAATATTACAATGAAAAAAGCAGGAACTTTTATAATTCCTGCTTTAGATTATCTTTAATTTTATTAAATAAACTGCGTAATGACAAATGTACAAATTATCTTTCTTGTTTTTCCTTATTTTTAATTTTAAGTTGTTTTTCTCTTTCAGATAACAAGTTACTCAATTCATCAATAAAACCTTCTAATTTTTGACATAATTCGTCATCAGAACCTTCTTCAGCAACTAATACTAAATTATAATAGTTAATATATTGTTTAATATCTTTAGGAGTTTTTAGTTCTTCTTTTACATGTTCTATTGTACGATCATATTCAGAAGTATCAAATATATCATTGTCTAGTTCAAATTCTAATAATCTATTGTATAGGTCTTTCTGCATCTTGTTCTTCCTCCTTCTTTTTTATTATAAATTCTAACTCATTATTTCTTTTTTCTGTTAAGTGATAGCATAATTCAGTAAGCATTTTATCTTCTTCTCTTGTTAATTTAAGCCTTTTACCTTGTTCATAAGTAATATTGATAATTTGTTTTGCATTTATAATATTGTTATTTCTTAATTTTTGAAATAAATTAGCTTTAATTTTTAAATCCTTATCTATCATTTTAGACTCCCTTCTAAAAATAGTAAAGCGACTATGTTTCAAGTCACTATTACTTATTTGTTATTGTTATCTTTATGAGATTTATATATTTTGATTCCAAAATATGCTAATCCTAAAGTAGCTAATAATAGTATTCCTAAAGCCAATTTAATATGTGAGTTATCTCCAGTTTGAGGAACTTCAATTTTCTTATTTTCAAAATTAAATGTTACTGTATTGTCTGATTCTTCAGTTAGTTCATCATCAATGAACACTCCTTTACCGTTGATTTCAACTTTAACAACTCTATCAGATAGTTCATAACCTTTTGGAGCTTTTATCTCTTTTATAAAATATGTTCCAAATCTTAATTCTTCAAATATTACTGTTCCTTCTTCTTTATCAGATTTAACTTCTTTAATTAGTTTAGTACCTTCTTGATCTTCATAAATCGCAAAAGTAAATTTATCTTTAATTACTTCTTTAGATTCTGCATCTACTTTTATAATTTTAATATTTTTAAGTATAGGCATATCTTTCATTTCAATTATTTGTGTTTCCTTATCAGTTGTAACTGTGAAAGTAATGCTTTCAGTCATCTCATATCCGTAAGGAGCTGTTTTTTCTGTTAGTGTGTAAGTTTTACCTTCTTCTAATCCATTTACAATATGAGGCTCTTTAGTTGAAGTCCAATTCTCAATAACATTACCTTCTACATCAGTAATTTCTAGTTCAGCACCTTCTAATTCTTCTCCATTTGTTAGATCGGTTTTAGAAACTTTAACTATTTTATTTACTAATTTTTCATGTTGTGTTTCCTTATCAGTTGTAACAGTAAATTCTATATCAGTAGCCTTTACATATCCGTCTGGAGCAACTTCTTCATGAAGTATATAAGTTTTACCTTCCTCTAATCCATTGATTTTATGAGCTTCTTTTCCAGAAGTCCATTCATCAACGATTCTTTCTCCATCTAAAACCTGTATTTTAGCTCCTTCAACTTCTTCTCCGCCTATATCTGTTTTTGTTAACTCAACGATTTTATCTATCATTGTTACTTTCTGAACATCTTTAGTATTTTCAACTTTAAATTTAATATCTGTCGCTTTAACATAAGTATTAGGAGCAATTTCTTCTCTTAAAGTATATTCTTTTCCTGCAACTAAACCTTCTATTTTATGTGTTTTATCTGATGAAATCCATGTATCAACTACTTTATCTCCATCTAATACTGTTAATTTAGCACCTTCTAATTCAGTTTCTCCAGCAATATCTGTTTTACTGAATTCAAATATAGTTGTATCATTTGAAATTTTTCTGTTTTCAGTATAAATTTTTGTAATATCATCTACTTTAACAAATTTTACTTCATAATTTTTATTATTTAAAACTAATCCATCTAATGTCTTAATTTCTTGTAATTCATAAGTTCCCATAGGTAGATTATCTATTGTTAATTTTCCTTCTTTTGTAAGATTATAAGTTCCTACTTCTTGTCCTTTAGTATAAAATTTAGAACCATCAGCCATGTCAATTATATCTTCTTTTGCTGTTAGTTTAAATTGAATACCGCTTAAATCGCTAATATTTATAAGAGATGTATCTACATTTTCTCTTATAGCAACTGTTTTATTTACTTTTAAAGTTCCTGTTGGTTGTTCATTTTTTACTATAACTTCTTTAATAAAATCTCCATCTTTATCTGTATCAAAATCTTTTACATTTTTGATCTCAAATTTTACTGGAGCTTCTAATTGCAAAAATCCTGTTGGAATTCTAATTTCAGTTATTTCATATTTACCAACTGGAAGAGATAAAGGTGTTATAGTAATACCTTTTCCGTCATTATTTGAATTATAACTATAATCTGGAATTACTTCATTATCCGCATTTGTTGTAAATGAAGAATATGTTGTACTTCCTAATTTTTGAGTGATTTTATCTCCTTTTCTATATAGTGTTTTACCATTTCCACGATCTATAATATCGCTTGCAGCTTTAATTTCAAAAGTTGCACTATTTAAAGTAACTATTTTATTTGATTTTAAATCTTTCTTTACAAGTTTTATATAACTTTCTAGTTGTTCATCATTTACTACTAAATGTTTAACTTTTTGAGCTACTTCTTGAATTTCAGATTCATCTTTTGTTATAGAAAAGCTAAAATCTACCGCAGGTTCAAAATCTACTGGTGTTTTAGATTCTTTAACTATATATTTTCCATAAGGAAGTTTATTTTGAGTATAAGCATTTCCTTCACTATTAGTTGTAATAATTTCATAAGTTGGAGCAATTAGTTGAGCTTGTGAAACTCTATTAGCATCTACACTAACTTTATTTCCGTTTTCATCTAATCCACTCCAAACTTCAGCATAACTATAGCCTTGAGAATAAGCTTTTTCTACTGCTGAATTTAATTTTATTGAGAATTCAGCTCCTTCTAACCCTTGTACTAATCCAGATTGAATGTTGATTCCACTTTTGAAAATATGAACTCCCATTTTCTTAACCTGTTCATTACTTGTAGTTTTATTAGTAATTACTTTTGTATTTTGATCCTTATAAGTTAAACTTACAGGATATTTTGTATTATCTATAAAATATCCTTCTCCTGCTGTTTTTTCTTTAACTTTATATTTTCCTAAAGGAAGACCTGTTACATCTTCTGTTTCTCCTTTTTCATTCATAGTACGAGTTGCAACTAGATCTCCATTAGAATAGAATTTCTTTGTTTTAGCCTTATTATATATATCTTCTGCTGCATATACTTCATAGACAGCACCTTTTAATTTTGCATCTCCTTGAGGTGTAGTACCCGTTTCTTTGTCTTTCTTTATGATTGTAATAGTTCCAGTAGGTTCTTCATTTGTTATATCTTGATTTACTGTTTGATTCGGAATTACTTCAACATTATAAGATTTTGTATCTAATAAATATCCTTCTGGAGCTTTTATTTCTTTTACAACATAAGTTCCTTTTCTTAATTTTTCTAAAGTGATTTTTCCGTTTGTAACAGTAACATCTTTGTTATAACCATTTGAGCTTGAAACATTATAAATAGCTCCATCGACTAATTTACCAGTTGTTTCTAATTTCTTTAATTCTAAATTTCCTAATAATTCAATTTTAAGTGATAAATTTAATGTTACAGGATCATTGTAATGCATAGCATATAATTGGTCTTGTATTCCAGAAGGAAATTCAAAATATACTGTTGTATCATGTTCTTCTGTTTCTCCTTTTACCATTCCCCATGATTGGAATGTACTATCAGAAATTCTTATATTTTCTGTTTCAACACTATCATATACTGTAATAGTCATTGAATTACTTCCTGCTGAATGTTGATATCTTACTCCATCTTGAGTTTTATCAATTGAATTATATGCAGATAAGACTCCGTTAGTATCGGTTATTGTTTTTGACTCTCCAGCTGTAATAGTAATTGTTTTACCATTAAAGCTTGGTCTAGCTGAAATTTGATTTATTTCATTATCTATTCTTTCTTTAAATGCTTGATATTCAGCTTGATATGTTGAATTTACAAATGTTGCAGAACTTTGACCTAATGTTTCCCATATATATTGTTGCGTATAGACATAAGCTTTTTTCACATCAATCATTGAAGCTGCTAATATTCCACCGTCAACAACATATCCTCCATTATCTCTATACCAACCTAAATAAGCAATTTTACAAGCTTTTCTTATCGTTGAATTTGTAGGTGTATAGTAAACCCCATTATAACTAGCACCTGTTTTAAAATCTATACCATGTTCTGCGCAAAAGACTGTTTTTTTATCTCCATTACTTGTATTGACAAGTTTTCTAATAATAATTCCAGTAGTACCATTTTGATTATCTGTTGTTTTCATTCCTGAAGCATATTGACCACCTGTCCATACTCCAGAACCTGAAGCTGCAAGTACAGGTTGAACAATATTAAATAACATTAAAATCAGTATTATTACTGAAAAAATTTTTTTAATTTTATTTATTTTCATTTTTTACCTCCATTTTTAACATAAAAAAAGAACAAGTAATTTTTATACTTGCTCTTAATATATTTTTATTTTTAATTATAATAAAAGTTTATAGTCCATTTACTGCAATAAGGACAACTCCAATCTTCATATCCATAAGGACAATTTTTGTTATATGTTTCATCATCAATTTCAAAGTTTTCCCATTTATCGCCCCAATTTTTAATTATAGATTTATAATAGCTAATTGCTTCAGATTCAGAATTAAACCATTTTTGCGAATTTCCTACTCCAACCCCATGATTACTACCAGAACATTTGTAGGTTTCTGTTTTTTTATTTTCTTCTTGTTTTGGTTCTACTATTTTTGGAATCTCGGTTTTAGCTACTTCTTTTTGCACTTCTTCAGACTCTTTTGATTTGGTTGTTGGAGTTGCTTTCTTTATTCCAGGTGTTGGACTAACTATTTTTTCTTCTTGTTTTTCTTCTTGTTGTACTTCTTTTATTTTAATTTCTTCAGAATTATTTGCTATTTGGCTTTTGGTTTCTTCTCTAAATTCATTATCTTGAATATTATTATTTTCATCTATTTCAGAAAATTCAATAACATTTTCTTGAACATTATCAAGATTCGTTTGGTTATCTTTTGATAAGATTTCAGAAGATTCATTATTTTTATTAAGTGATTTCATCATTATAGTTAAACTTAAAGTAATTATAATTAAAATTATACTTGAGAAAAATACATATTTTTTCATAATACATCCCTCCTATTACTTCAGGATAGCGTGATTTTAAAACTTTATCAAATGTGTAAATATATATAATTATAATAATTTATACATTTACTCTTTAGTTAGTAATATAGTTAGTAATAATAGGGATTGTAAGGGAAAGAAAATAAAAATTATCTGCAATCTCTTATTTTCTGTTTCCACTCTTTTTGATATTTTTCTAATAATTCCATAATCTTGTTGTTAATTTGCTCATTTGAATAGTTTTTAGGAAAATACTGTCTAATATTGTCGTACGAAGTTTTAAATTGCTCTTTTTGATTAGGTTTCTCTGCACGCATAATATCTTCAAGTTTATCTTCAGTCAATTCTCCTTTTTCATCAAGTTTTCGCAGTATTTGGGCTTGACTTAATGTTGGAGTTGCTTCATCATATTTAAAAATGTCATACAAAATTTCTTGGTTATCTTCACTTATATAAGACAATTCAACAGCAGGTCTTAAAGCGATTCTTTTTTCATCGACTAATTCTAATAATTCAGGTATTAAATAAGTTAATCGTATAAATCTTTGAATGTTTGATGCACTTTCGCCAACTTTTTCAGCCAATACTTCTCTTGATGTCTGCTTCTGTTCCATTGGGTCAGAAGTTAAATTTTTCCCTTGATGTTTCATTGCTTCTAATTTCATTTTATAAGCAAATGCTTTTTCTGAAGGAAGTATTTCTTCTCTTTGAATATTTGAATCAACCATTAAAATAGTTGCTTCATCATCTGTTAAGTCTTTGATTATACAAGGTATTTCTGTTAAGCCTGCTCTTAAAGCTGCATGTTTTCTTCTATGACCTGAAATCATTTCATAACTTCCATCTTCTCTTTGTCTTACTATTGTTGGAAGTATAACACCCTTAACACTAATGCTTTTGACTAAATCATCCATTTCTGCATTATCTAATACTTTGAATGGGTGTTCTGGAAAGTCCTGTATTTGTTCTATTGGAAGATTTATAACATGTTCTTTTTTAGCCTCATCTCTTTCTTCTTGTGTCGTAAATATGCTATCTAGTGAAGCAAGGTTCATTTTTTTCTTTGAATCTTTCATCTTGTAAAACCTCCTTTACTAAATTTTCATAAGCTTTTGCAACAGTTCCGTTCTTATCATATTCAAATACACTTGTTCCTTGAATTGTTGCTTCAGCTGTTTTTACTGCTCTAGGTATTTCTGTATCGTATATTTTAATAAATTGTCCATAGCTCTCCTCAATTTCTTTTCTAACTTCTTTATCTAAATTAGTTCTTTTATCTACTAAAGTTAATACTATTCCTTTAATTTTTAAGCTAGGATTTATTGTTCTTCTAACTTTAGAAACAGTATCAAATAAATAAGTCATTCCTTTAGCAGCAAGGTATTGGCTTTGGACTGGAACAATAATTTCATTACTACATGCTAAACAATTTATAGGAATTAGTCCTAATGAAGGCATGCAGTCAATTAAAACATAGTCGTAATTATTTTTTATAGTATTTAAGCAGTTTTTTAATACAAATTCTCTACTCATAGTATTTCCTAAAGAAAGTTCTACCCCTGAAAGGCTTAAATCTGAAGGAATCAAATCTATACCTTCTTTATGGTGCAATATACCATCGTTAATATTTAATTTTTCATCCATCATTTCTGCATTCATTATTTCAGTTAATCTTATTGGCATTTCTTCTAGTTTATTATACCCTAGACAAGTAGTAAGGTTTCCTTGCGGATCTGCATCGACTAACAAAACCTTTTTTCCTTCCTTTGCAAGAGCAACTCCTAACGAAAGCGTTGTTGTAGTTTTTCCAACTCCGCCTTTTTGGTTTGCAATTGCAATTACTTTTGTATCTTGCATTTTTCCCTCCTTTTTCTGAAGGTATAAAAAATAAGCTGAACAAACTTTATTCAACTTAACTGTTAGATATTATTTCAATAACTATATTTAATAGGAATTTTAAAATAAAATTATAATATTATTTGTATATTTGAATACAAAATATGAAAAGTGATATCATAGGGGGTTACTATTATCAAAGTTTTGTGTAAAAAGGAGTAGAAGCAAAATATAAAACCATACATATATGGTCCTACCCGCAAAATCGTGCAATTCCTTGCTATTACTAGTATTTAAGCTATTTATTTTAACAACAAACTATATTACTTTATTATAAAACTTTCTTAAATTTGATTCTGAAGCCTCATTATTTTTAATTATTCTTGGTTGGATTTTTTTCATTATTGTAACCACATATTTTAAAAAATTTATATAACTTTAGATTATTTTTTTCAAAATTTCACAAATCCCCATATTTCAGTATTTTGCTCAATTATTCAAACAACAAGTTATATGCCTAAAAAATAAAAACGCCTTAAAATCGATTCTCATGTGTCGCTTTTTTAGCCTTTTTCGAGCATTTTTAATAAATGCCTAAAAATCAGCATTTCTACTAAAAATTATATAATAAACACTAGATTTATAAATTAGCATGTCTAATCATAAACATATAACTTGTTTGATTAAATATAAAAATGTCTTAAAATCGATTTTAGCGTGTTATAATTGCAAAATTATATTATGGATTTGTAATCTAAAATTATATAATATTTATAAGAAAATTTATTAAATTATTTTATTAAATTATAAT
>OLPG01003142.1_pt1 | contig 10598 bp, 7 predicted proteins | sample 1672311 | NCBI WGS metagenome assembly OLPG01 (sample SAMEA3136670, study PRJEB25190) | human gut metagenome | biome: human gut; feature: human-associated habitat; material: faeces | place: Austria | collected 2013
TTATTAGGATCGAAATTAGTCCAGCCATCCAACCAATTATCATCTGTTCCAAACGCTCCGATATATTCTACTGTCTCAAAACCGCTGCTCAACAGTGCGTCATTAAATGAAGCGGCTGTCAACACAGGGCTATCTGCATCCGGCATATAATTAACACCGATATTACGCCCGTCCTTGAATTTCAACTCATTGACATCAGTCAATACTTTATTTCCTTTCTGAGTTTTGAAAAAAGTAGAAGAATAAGACTCTTGTCCAGCATCAATGATTTGCTTGTTCACGGCATCATAAAGCACATCATCATATACTTTGTTAGCATCAGAACCGACCACCGTCATACCTGCAAACCAAATATTCTCCAACTTTATGTTTCCTGCCTTCGCCATCTCAACTGTATTACCTTTCTCACCATCAATAATTAAACCGACAGGATACCCTACAGCTACTGAATTAAAGCAATTCAAACGACTGGAACGCCGGATCTGCATAGCAGACTGAAACTTGCCTAAAGCTGAACCATTATTAGGATTGAAGCTACCGCCCGTAATATAGCTCTCATTATTAACAAAGTTGGCATCACGCCCCAACGGTCCGATAAAAGTGACATTACTAAATACGGCTGTCGTATAGGGTTCTATCAATGAGGCGTCTCCACAATTATCCGACTCAAAACCATTAGACTGAGAAGTATCTGCGATTCTCGGATCACGGATTGAAAGACAATATTGGACCTTACCGGAGAAGCCATTATCTGTATCAAACTCATCGTCCCATCCATTATAAGCCACTAGATATTTACAATTTACATTACCTCCAAACCATTCGTAAGAGTCGTCATTGGAATATGAAACCTGTAAATGATCAATGGTAGTTCCACTACCTACAGATCCAAAAGTTATACCATTAATTTCCTTATCTTTTTGAAAAGGATAACCAGCAAATTCCACACGTACATATCTCAATATACCTGAATTGTCAGCATCATCATTTCCTCCATGTTTAGTACGTGGACCTCCTTCAATCTGCTGGTTCAACACTCCCTGATTATTCTTGGCATTACCACAAATAATCAATCCCCCCCAATCTCCCGGTTTACGCTGGCCTTTAGGCTGTTCAGAGGTAAAAACAATCGGAGCGTCTTTAGTACCCTCGGCTATTAGTTTGCCGCCCGGTTCTACAATCAAGGCAGCCTGTGTATCTTTATCCCCTTTGATAACAGTCCCCGGTTCGATGGTCAATACCGACCCAGTTCCCACATAAATCCATCCTTTCATCAGGTAAGTTCCTTTGGACAAAGTCTGTGTACCCTTAAAAATAAACTCCTGATCTCCATTTCCTATCACGGTACCTTTGGCATTCTCTGTTTTATCATCATCAAATAACAAGTGGTCACATGTTTTAATAGCCCCCTCAGCCCCCCATACATAAGGAGCTTCGGCATTTCCACCGTTGCCATTACCGTTTCCTGTATCAGTTTCCGGATCATCACTGCTACAAGCAACCATTCCCCCCAGCATTATTGCTGAGAATACGTAAATCATAAACTTGTCAGTTCTCATTTCCATTTGTTTATTGGTTAATAATGAAAGATTCATTCTATTTTAAAACGTATAGTTAATGTTCAAATTGAAATTACGCCCTGATTTGTATTGACGAGTAATTTGCTCCACTTTTCCATGTCTAGTTTCTTCAAATTGCTTGAAAGAAACTTTCTCCGCCAACAAATCGCGTACAGCAACCTTTATTTCCAGATTACCAATTTTTTTCGAAACACTTAAATCTACTGCATTACGGGGCATTTCATAAGAATCGGGTACTCTGACTTCATTGTCTGCGGTTCCCAAACTACGGCCTACACCAATAATACGTTTACCGATACGGTTATAAAGCAATGCAGCATTCCATCCGCTATCGGCATGTTGATAGAAGAAACCGGCATTAATCAAATATGGAGATTGACCTTGCATCGGACGGTCCTTCTCTTTGGCTCCCGGCTCAAATTTCACTTTACTTTTAATTAAAGCCCCGTTCAGACTAAGACTAAAATTACGCATACCTATAAAATCCAGATTTTTGCGTATATCCACTTCTACTCCATAATTATCCGCTCCTTTGGCATTGACATACGAATAGATAAGGTCTGTACCTCCGGATACAGTATAAGTCCATTCAATAGGATTCTTAAACCTTTTATAGAAAAGAGAAACAGAAATCAGCTCTCCACTGCTGGGATAAAACTCATAACCAAAATCTAAATTATCAATATAAGCAGGCTTTAAATTATAATTACCTTGTACATTGCTGGCAAGATCAAAATCATAATATACAGAAGAAGAAACCTCCCGAAATTCCGGACGATTCACAGTACGTCCATAAGATAAACGGAACTGATGCTTATCATTCAAACGATAAGCCGCATTTACAGACGGGAAAAAGTCATCATACGTGTAAAACACACTAGTGGGGCTTTCCTCGTTTTTCTGTGTATGGCTAACCAACTCCATTCTATTATATTCAAAACGAACTCCTGCGTATACATTCAATTTGCCCAACGGAAGATTACCCCCTACATAACCAGCACTCAAGAGGTTATTGCCTTCGTAATTATTGCGCCAATCCACTTGTTCCAATAAATAAAGTCCATTCTCCCCATAATTCTTCTCTTGTAATAATTCATTAGGGACATTCATTACTTTATAAGCACCCGGCAAACCATTTTTCCAACTATAGATAAAAAAACGGGTATTATATTCACGAGCACGATGCTCCGTGTAAGCTCCAACCTTCAGGCTAGGAGTAAAAATCCCGAAAGAGAAATCGTGCTGATAATTGATGTTAGCCGACAAAATATGTTCATCCAATCGGGAAAACTCCCGATTAATCTCATTCAAGTTCTCTACTTCCAACTGATTGGTCTCCTCATTGAGTACGGTAGTATATCGACGGCGGTCCGGCATATTCCGATTGGCATAAGAATATCCAGCACTCCAATCCAACTTATCGGTATTACCCAATATATGCTTCCCCGTAAATTGACCATTATAAGTGGTACGACTCTGATAATAATATTCCGCACTCTCTTCATAATCACTTTGTGCATCTGTTCCCTTACGGTAAGTATAGCGGTCTTTCCCTAATTGATTAAAAATATTCTTAAACTCATAGCGACTGTTACCACTGGCAGGTATATAAGCAAAATTCAGCATAGTTCCTATACGAACACTATGATTATATTGGTCATCTATACTTTTACGTAAATAATTAGAACAATCGTGAGTCATATCATAAGCACCAAACAAATTGTTATCCATATCCAGATATGTCCTATAGCTATTGCTATAGTTCACTGTTCCTAATATAGCCAAAGTACGTCCGCTACTATCCACCCAGCGACGGCTGAAATTCATATTCAGGCTAAGATCTGCCAAGGGCCTACGATCTTTAACGGTCCAGTCATTATTTAACCCATTATTTAATAAATCATAGCCATTGTTCATCGGACTAAGCACAGCATTGATTCCACCTTTCAAGCTACGAAAGCCATTATCGAAACCTAGAAAATCTGTGCCACTTCCTTTATTATACAGAAACTTTTTAAAATGAGTCTGATCATTTAAACTAGTTCCAACCGAAATAGTAAACAGATTACTGCTAGGAACATCTTTGGTATTCACTAAAATAAAACCACCACTGAAATCAGCAGGATATTCCGGTGCAGGCGATTTCACTACCAACATATTATCCAACTGCGACGATGGAATAATATCGAAAGAGAAAGCACGCGCATCGGCTTCAGAACTAGGTACGGCACTATTATTAATCCACACATTATTATACCGTTGTGAAAGCCCACGTACCATAACGAATTTCTCCTCAATTATACTGATACCCGGTACACGGCGAATCACTTCCGAAGCATCTTTATCTTGCGTCTTGGTAATCTGCTGGGCAGAAACTCCCGTTTGCATAACCAAGCTAGTACGTTGTTGGGTAATAATAGCATTCTCCGTATTCTTTTTAGCATCCGCTACAACCACAACTTCTCCTAATTGTTGATTATCCTGTTCTAGTTCTACTTTTATTTCGAACATACCGTTTATTGTAACCTCAACAGTCTGTGTACAATAAGACACATAAGATATAATAAGCTTGTACGTTCCATTTCTTAATCCTGCAAGTTCGAAATTACCATCCACATCAGTAATAGTTCCTGTATTTGTACCACTTAACTGTACAGCAGCACCAATAAGTGGCTCTTTAGTCGCTTTATCTGTTACAGTTCCTCTCAAAGCAGCCGCCTGTACGGTCAATACCAACATCAAGAGAATTATCATAAGGCTAATGCCTTTCATCTGAGCTTTCATCATACTTTTACCTTGTTATTTTTCCGATGGCAAAGATCAGATAAAAGCATTACACGTATAATACATCTGCATGATACTCTTTTTGCGTATTTATTTCAATGACGTTTCATTGCATTTTGTTGAAAAAGCTCCTACCTTTACAAATAAATTGTAAAATAGAAAAAGAATATGAGAAGTTTTGCATCTGACAATAATTCAAGTGTACATCCCCGCATCATGGAAGCGTTAATGAAGGCCAATAACGGACATGCACTTGGCTATGGAGATGATCCGTGGACAAAAGAAGCCGCCCACAAAGTGAAAGAACTATTTTCACGTCCATGTGAAGCACTGTTTGTTTTTAATGGCACAGGCAGTAATACTATGGCGCTGCAAATAATGACCCGTCCTTACCATATTATCTTCTGTGCCGACACAGCTCACATTGTTGTAGATGAATGTGGTGCCCCCAGTAAAGCCACTGGCTGTTTCATGCGCACAATTCCTACTCCGGATGGCAAACTGACTCCGGAATTACTAAAACCATTTATGGTTAACTTTGGCATAGAACACCATTCTCAGCCCGGAGCAATTTACCTAAGTCAATGTAGTGAATTGGGAACAATTTATAAACCAGAAGAAATATGCGCATTGACAGAATTTGCACATCGGCATGGACTGTTTGTGCATATGGATGGTGCCCGTATCTCTAATGCCGCGGCAGCATTGGGAATGAGTCTTGATGATATATCAGGAGCATGCGGAATTGACACATTGACTTTGGGAGGAACAAAGAACGGACTGATGGGAGCCGAATGTGTAGTGATTTTCAATCAGGATTTGATAAAGGAAGCACGTTATGCCAGAAAACAAGCCTGCCAATTGGCCAGCAAAATGCGTTATATCTCTTGCCAGTTCACAGCCTTCCTTGAAGATAACCTATGGTTAACATGCGCACAACATGCCAACGCAATGGCGCAACGCTTGTACAAGAAACTTTCCACAATGCCTGATATAAAATTTACCCAAACGGTGGAGAGCAACCAATTATTCTTCATCATGCCGCGTGAAAAAGAAGATAAGCTACAAGAATATTATCATTTCTACTTTTGGAACGAAACCATAGGAGAAATGAGACTTGTTACCTCTTTCGATACAACAGAAGAAGATGTCGACAAACTGATAGCTTGCATAAAGACTCTATAATCATCTCCCGGTTCTCTATCAGGGCAGGCCTTCAGACCTGCCTGTTCTATTTCCAGTCCCTATTCCAAGGCATAAGTACCCGGCGAGGGTTTCCGGAACCGCCCCTGCCGGAGAAAAGACATGGCGGAGCCTTCCGGACAGTTCCGTGGGAAAGGTATCCACACCCACGGGAAAGATAAGGCTTTTAACTAATTCCCCCAAGTTTTCAAACTGAGCCGAAAAAACGGTAGAGGTCACATTTCACACGTGCGTATACAAAAAAAAGCCTCCGGAACTTCTTCAAGTCCGGAGGCTTCAATCAAAACGGCGGCTACCTACTCTCCCACTGTGACGCAGTACCATCGGCGTGACAAGGCTTAACTTCTCTGTTCGGAATGGGAAGAGGTGGAACCCTTGTGCTATAGCCACCTGAATAAGGTTGACATATTGTTGAGCTGTTATCGTAATTTCATTCTGTAGTAAAAACCAAAGGTATACACCATCCGACATATAAGGAAAGTGAACGGGCAATTAGTAATGCTCGGCTTTGATGTCTCCATCTTTACACCTGCATCCTATCAACGTCGTAGTCTACAACGACCCTGAGAAATCTAATCTTGTGGCCGGCTTCGTACTTAGATGCTTTCAGCACTTATCCGATCCAGACTTAGATACCCGGATACCGGTTGCATACAAAAGCTCCAGCATCGCTTTGTCCCGAAGCTCCTTCGGACTCGTTCCCTGCACCGCATCCATCAGTCGTTCCACCTCTTCCGGACTCAGCACGCCGGGCAGCTTCTTTTCCACCCGAGGGGCTTTGAGCGTCTCCGACACATCCATCATCAGCACGCCCTCCCGCACCAGATAATGGCAAAACGCCCGAATCGATGCGATATTGCGGGAAATCGTCGCAGCTTTTCTCTGCTTTTCTTCCAGAAAACGGATATAACCATATAATGCCGTCGCAGTCAGATCCTCTACCTTGGTCATCTGATACCGGGCACGCAGAAAACCCGCCAGCTGATACAGATCTCGCCGATAGGAAAGCTCCGTATTCTGGGAGGTTCCTTTTACCTTATGACAATATTCAATAAATGACTCAATCTGTGCTTCCATCCCTCTGCGTTCCCTTCTTTTGACCGTATCGGTCGTGTGGAATCATTATATACAATGAAATTCAGAAAAGCAATGTTGAAACTTCCGCATTTTCAGGCGATTTTTCGGCATGTTTTCAGGTAATACCAGATAGTGGTACGGGAAATACCAGTTCCACCATATCTTGATTTGGCATTCCGCATCTTCCTATCCCCAAAACAGACGCATCACGGCTTTTAAAATAAATGGATTGACATACCCTTCTACCGCACAGCCGATTCCAATCACCGCCAGGGAAATCCACACGCCCGACGCAGCTTTTTTGTGCAGGCACCATTCCAGCAGCATACAGTAGCCCGGAACCAGCACCGCCTGTTGTGGAACCAGCGCCGCCAGGAAAAAGAAGCTCCCCCGGATTCCATAGCGCAGCGACAGCGCCGTCAGGATCATCCCTGCCGCCAGTCCGCTCCCCGCTGCAAACACAATCAGACAGATCATCCCTGCCCCTGAAAGTGCAAGCAGCACGAGCAGCAGCGCCGTTCCAAGCCTTTTTTGCAGGCAGTATAAAAACAATCCCGTCCGGGTCATGTTCCATTCTGAAATTCCCGACAGCGTATCCGTATCCAGAAAGCCCGGATTTTGCACAAACAGCCCCGGAAAAAAGCACACGCAGGCGATTCCCGCCAGAAATCCCGCCAGAAGAAGCACCGCCCCCAATCTCTTTTCCTGCTGCCCGAACCGTTTCCAAAAAGACATCGCATTCCCCGTTTTTATATTTTTAACAGCGCCGGCATAAGCCGACAGATAACAACAGCGTCACGGCATGAACTGCTGCACCTACCGTGACGCTGTCTGCGCATCCGCTCGTTGTAATCTATGCGGCTGCTGGGGGAATTTTGCATTTTTTTCAATTGGTACTGTGAAAGGTATCACGCACCCCTTGGCGCTTCTATGCAGTACCGTGCTGCGCTATTTTTCGTATTTCGCCTTATAGCTCATGATCGCCGCGATTGTCTTGCCGTCCTCGATTTTTCCGGAATAGATCATTTCACACAGCTCATCGACCGAATACGCATAGACATCGATAAATTCATCCTCGTCCAAATGCTGATGGGTCGGCTTTAAATCCTGCGCAACATAGATTTCGATCTTTTCATTGCAGAACGCAACGGTCGTCCGCAGACTTAAAAGATGCGTCAGATTTTCAGAATGATATCCCGTCTCCTCTTCCAGCTCACGCGCGGCAGCCAGCATCGGCGGCTCGTCTGCGCCGTTTAATCCGCCCGCCGGGATTTCCAGCGTATAACGGTCGAGAGCATTGCGCCACTGACGCACCATCAGAAGCTTTCCATCCTCCCGCACCGGAACGACCGCAGCCGCACCCTTATGCCCGATAAAATCCCATTCTGCGATGTTCCCGTTCGGAACCTGAATGGTGTCCCTGTAATAATCGATGATCGTTCCGTGATAGACCAGCTTTCGATCCAGCCGTTTAAATTCCTCTGCCATGTTGACTTCTCCTCTGCATAGAAATAAGCATCCCACCCGTCCAAGGTACAAGATGCTCATTTCTTAAAATACTTTCTACCGGGGCAAATCAGCCTTTACATCTGATTTCCTGATGCTTTGATTATATGCCGTGATATTTTAGAAATCAACCTTTAAAGCTTTCCGATCGTATTGTCCCAGATCGTGTCGAACACCTTATCATAAGTGGTATTTCCAACACCGCCCTTGGGTGCCAGCTTACGCTTTTCTGTGCTCTCTCCGTAACAGATAAAGTTTTCCAACAGACGTTTTCCCAGCATCGCTGTGATGTCCCCATTCTTTGGAGCAAATGCGTAATAATAGTTGGACTTCTTTTTTCGTCCCCACAGGATTTTTCCTTCGTGCTGCCCGTTTTTCAACAGCTCCTCCACCCTGTCATACTGACCAGCCGACGTCTCGCAGTCCCTGTCGCACGGGGCAAGCTCCGGGGTAGAAAACTGTACATAGTACGAATACTCGCTCTTACCTTCGTCATCGTCGGAACGGTCAAATTCTTCCTCATATACCGCGTCAAAATGAATATCTGCGATAAAAAGATCCCCGTTTATGATCATTTCCTTTACGGTGTACAAAGGATTCCCGAACAGCTGCTTTTTTTGCTCCCCGAGAGCATCTGCCACTTCCATCGGCACCTTCTGCCAGTTCAGGGAAGAAAGTGAAACCACCTCTTTTGCTTCCCGTCCACAGGCTGTGCATTTTCCATCCGCCAGCTCCTTTCCACAGAACACGCAATATCTTTTTTTATTGTCCCTGTTTGTAAAAATTCCCATGATAGCTCCTCCTTTTTATTTTTTACTGTTTATTCTTTTAGCATGCAAGCTGCTTTCTCATGCAATCTGACCTGCCGTTTCCAGATCCTGCCCAGGACTGATCGCTTCCCCATTCGTCCCAGCTGTCATCCTCCCAATAGTCGTCATCCTCAAAGAACAGCCAGTCGATCCAATCCCAGTCGTCTTCATAGTCGTCCCAGCCTTCCCAGTCGTCCTCATACCACGATTCATAATCATAGTAATCGTTATAACCCTCGGCATAGACGAATTTTTCCAGCCAGCCGACATAGTCGGCGTCCATCCCCACACCGGTAAAAACCGGATAGAGATATCCATAAAACTCAGAATCCCCATAAGGCAGCGTGACAGACAGTCCAGTCATTCCAACCTCGTCGTCCGTACAATTAAAATAGCAGATGGAAAGGTTTACCGCAGCCGCCAGTGCCTCTGTCTCTTTGGATTCGATATTCTGCGCTACTGCCATGATATCCGTTATATAATAGTCTGACATGGAATAATCTCCATCCTCGTCAAACAGAAAATCAAACAGCCCTTTTTCCCGCAAAATAGGATGAGCGCGCCTGCCGCCCCGGACGTGCATACTGTAATTTTCCCCCAACAGCGCAGGCTCGTTTGCATAGGCAAAATCAGCCCACGCGGTATAGAGCACCTTCATGTAGGATTCGTCGATCAGCGCCAGCGTGGAAGACCCCTCGCCGTTTTCTTCATTATCTGCGATCATGTCATCCACGATGATTTTCCCAAGCTTCTCAGAGGAAATGCTGGTGTTCTCCGACAGGGCGTTCAGCCATCCCGTGTACGACCAGCCGTAGCCGGATTCAAAATCCTCCGACAGAATCATGTAATCGCAATAATTGTACATGGCACAGCAAAGCTCTAATGAAGACATAATGCAGCTGTCCATGCCGATGATATCAAAGTAAATCCCGCTCTGGCGGATTGCCGTCTGGATCTCATCGATCGTAAGCACCGAATCCTCCGACTGGTGTTCGTCATATCCAAAGCCGTATACCGGTCCTGCACCGTGATCCCAGAAAATCAAGATATAACGGTTTGCCGGATAATTTTCTGCGCCCCAGGAAATAAAATCAGCAAGCGTATCCGGCGATGTACAATCCAGCTGGCCGAGGCTGTCATCCACAAGCACCAGGTTCCCGGCTTCCGCCTTATAGCGCTGCGTGTGATCGGAGGCAATTCCAAGCCTTTTTGACCAGCTTTTTGTGCCGATCGTCTCCACGAGGACATTGACCTGGCTGCTGATGTTCGCCGCAAGCATTTCACAAAGATCCTCCGTCGCCTCTCCGTCCTCCGATTCCAGATCCGAACCATTCATATAGACAAATACGGTCGCTTGGTCCTTTCCATCGCCTTTTATCTCTGTCTGTTTCTCCTTTACCATATCTTCCGGAAAGAAATTTTCCGCTGCACCCGCCAGCGTTTCTGCACCTGACGCAGTCTCAGTGCCTGTCTGTGTCCCTATACCTGACGCCGTCTCTACGCCCGTCTGTTCCTGATCTGCAGGCTTTTCTTCTTCATCCGGCAAAAGCAGAGCAATGATAAACAGCACGCCACAGACAATCAATAGATTACGGAAAAGCTTTCCCAGTTTTTTCATAATACATCACCCTTTTTGATC
>OLPG01003147.1_pt1 | contig 10590 bp, 7 predicted proteins | sample 1672311 | NCBI WGS metagenome assembly OLPG01 (sample SAMEA3136670, study PRJEB25190) | human gut metagenome | biome: human gut; feature: human-associated habitat; material: faeces | place: Austria | collected 2013
CAACACAAAAATTTTATATTTTTTTAATTGTCTACTTGACGGGATGCACACCATTCTAAGCTTGAATTTTGTGACTTTGCGCTGTGGAATCCTGACTGTAACCTTGCGAGCTCGTTTTCGAGCAAGGTTGTTTTATCAGGCAGGATGGAACGTTTAGCGCAACGGAACAAAATCAAGCTTAGAATACTCCTTCTCTTTGTTTTTTTGAGCAACTGCCTGCAATTTTCTTTGTAGCGGCGTCTGTTTAGTTCTAAAAACTAGTATTTACTTAAAAGTTACGATTGTTACCCCGGCATCCCCTTCGCCGAATTCTGCAAGCTTATAGGACTTCACAAACTTCAGTTTACGGAGATACTCGTGGATTCCCTTTCGTAAGGCGCCAGTTCCCTTTCCATGAACAACCCGGACAGAAGTAAGTCCGGCGATCATAGCATCGTCAAGGTATTTTTCAAGGCGGGCGATTGCCTCATCCACAGTATTTCCGAGAAGGTTGATTTCCGGATTGATTGTTGCAGCCTTATTGATACTGTAGCGGTCTTTTGGCTGATGCTGTGGTTTCGGTGCTTTTTCTGGAGCGAGAAGTTCTAAGTTTTTGTAGTTTACTACAGAACTTAAGAAGCCCATCTGGATTACAAGGTCTCCATCCTTGTTGGCAGCTTCTTTTACAGTTCCGTTTAGAGAAAGTGTAGTTACAAATACAGAATCGCCTACTTTGAAGTCAGAAGGATCGGAGATAGTGGAAGACTTCTTTGCCTTATAGGCGAGCTTTTTGTCAAGCTTACTCATGCGGCCTCGGAGATCACTTCTCTGTGCTTCCATTTTTTTCATGTTGTTCTGCTTTGGATGCTGTCCCCATGCGTGATATTTACGAATGGATTCATCAGCAACTTCCTTGGCTTCTTCGAGAATGTTTCGTGCTTCCTCGCGAGCATCACGGAGCATCTTGTCTCGTTTTTCTTTAATGTCATCCTGTTTTTCTTTCAGGCTGTTCTTTAAGTTCTCGATTTCCTGTTTTGTCTTGTAAAGTTCAGACTGTTCTTTTTCAATTTCAGCTTTGTTTTTCTCTAATTCAGAGAGCATGTTTTCAAAGTCAATGGCAGTCGCATCGATCTGGGAGCGTGCCTGTTCGATAATGTAGTCTGGCAGGCCAAGACGTTCACTGATGGAGAAGGCATTACTTTTTCCAGGAATACCGATTAAAAGGCGGTAAGTTGGAGAAAGAGTCTCAAGGTCGAATTCACAGCAGGCATTCTCTACGCCAGGTGTGTCCATTGCGTACATTTTTAGCTCAGCGTAATGTGTTGTTGCAACTGTACGAATCTTTCCTGTATGCAGGTCATCTAAGATGGCAATGGCAAGTGCCGCACCTTCTGTCGGGTCAGTTCCTCCACATAATTCATCGAGTAAAACGAGAGAATTGGGGTCAGCTTCGTCTAAAATGTGGACAAGGTTCGTCATATGAGATGAAAATGTGGATAAGTTCATCTCAATACTCTGCTCATCTCCGATATCTGCAAAAATATCAGAAAATACAGCAAGGCGGGAACCCTGAAATGCAGGAATGTGGAGTCCTGCCTGTCCCATAAGCTGGAAGAGACCGACTGTTTTTAAGGAAACGGTCTTACCACCAGTATTTGGTCCGGTGAGCAGAAGCATATTAAAGTCCTCGCCAATATAAATATGGATTGGAACGACTTTTTTCGGGTCAAGTAATGGATGACGGCCCTGCTTGATATCTACAATTCCGTCTGTATTGAAAATCGGTTCGGTTCCCTGATATTCTTTTGCATATTTTGCCTTTGCGAAAATGAAATCAAGCTTTGTCAGAATCTTCTGATTTTCCTCTAATTCACGGCTGCAGGAAGCGGCCTGTGCGCTTAAAGACTGGAGAATCTTTTCGATTTCCATTTTTTCTTTAATATCTAATTCTTTCAAATGGTTGTTTAACTGGACAACGGCCATCGGCTCGATGAAAAGTGTAGAACCGGAAGAAGACTGATCGTGAATCATACCCGGAAAGGCGTTACGATATTCTGTTTTTACAGGAACACAGTAACGGCCATTACGGACGGTAATCAGCGCATCCTGAAGCATTGTCTTGTTATTTTGTGAGTTGATAACAGAAGTCAGCTTATTGTGGATGGAGATATTTGTCTGTTTGATTTCGCGGCGAATGTCTTTTAATGCGGAAGAGGCATCATCACTGATCTCATCCTCAGATAAAATACACTGTGTAATTCTCTGGTAAAGGAATTCTAATGAATCAAGTTCTCCAAAATAGCTGTTTAAGGAGTCATATGCCATTATGTCATCTTCCGTATCGCCGTATTCTACAGCCTGTGCTGTAATAGAAAGAAGACGGGCAATATCGAGAAGCTCCTTTGTATTTAATGTGGAATCAATTTCTAATAATCTTAAATGTGGACGGATATCAGAAAGTCCCTGAAAAGAAAGATAACCCGTCTTATAAAGCCGGGTCAGTGCATCTTTTGTTTCTGTCTGTGCTGACAAGATTTCTTCGTAATCAGAGGAGGGAAGCAGGTCTTTACAGAGTGCCTTTCCCATGGTCGAAGAAGCAAAAGTCTCCAGCTTTTTAATGATTTTATCATATTCTAATGTGATTAGTGCCTTTGTATTCATAAATAAAATCCTCTCAAAAATTTAAGTTCAATCTTGATATGCATCTTAATTTGTGATGGATGCATTATGCAGGAAAACGTATTGCAGAGCTATGTAAAGAGAAATAATCCAGATAGTATATAGTTTGTACATAGTTTTACTGCGTAAGTTATGATTGAATAAGATTTTCATATATTGATAATATTAGATTAACTTGTTAGTAGCGAGCCCGAAAGCCCTTTTCATCTGCTACATTTACAGAAGGAATATTTGTAATGTCCAATTTGTCAATGCGGATGAAGCGATTCCCACCTGGCCGATCAGAGGATAACTCCTGTAAAAAGAGTTCCACACGGTGGTCTAGTCCCTGGACTTCCATCTCTACCGTACCATCATAGAGATTGCGGACCCAACCCGTCACATTGTACTTTTTTGCAAAACCGGTTACTGTAAAGCGAAGACCAACGCCCTGTACGCGGCCGTGTGCAATAATGTGTTTTCTAATCATAATGCTTACCTACAGTCCGATACTGTGCCGGACTATTCCTTTCCTTAATTTAATGCAAAAGTAATTGTGACATGAAATACTTCATTTGTCAATGAAGACGGGGCGTAAAGCCTTTAAAAATGCGGAAAAATCTGCGAAATAGAGCATTTTCTTGGTTGTCAGCCTATTAAATTTAAGCTATAATATGTGAAGTAATTAAAGAGATGGATTAGAAAGGAAACGTATATGCGTTATATTAATGAACTCAGAGAAGGAGATAATGTCTCTGAAGTGTACCTTTGTAAAGTAAAAAATATTGCGAAGACAAAAGCGGGAAAGACTTATTATTCCATGATTTTGCAGGATAAGACTGGTGTCATTGACACAAAAATCTGGGATTTGAATAATGGAATCGAGAATTTTGAACAGATGGATTACATCCGTGTAGAGGGTAATGTCACAAGCTTTCAGGGCAGTCCGCAGCTCAATGTCAGAAGACTGCGTAAAGCCAGAGAGGGCGAATTTGCAATGGAGGATTATATCCCATGTTCTAGCAAGAGTATTGACGGAATGTTTAAGGAATTATCTTCTTATGTGAATCATGTACAGAACATTTATTTAAGACAGCTATTAGTTGCTTTCTTTGGAGATAAGGAATTTGCAGCCAAGTTCAAGGCACATTCCGCAGCGAAAAGAGTACATCATGGATTTATGGGCGGTCTGTTAGAGCATACATTAAGCGTAACGAAACTGTGTGATTTTTATTGTACGCAGTATCCGGTTTTGAATAAAGATTTACTTATTACAGCAGCAATCTGTCATGATATCGGAAAGATTGATGAGCTTTCTGATTTCCCGGAGAACGATTATACAGATGTTGGACAGCTGGTCGGCCATATCGTAATGGGAACGCTGATGATTGATGAGAAGATTAGAAATATTAATGGTTTCCCAGCGAAGCTGGCGAATGAATTAAAGCACTGTATCTTAGCACATCACGGTGAGTTAGAATACGGTTCCCCTAAGAAGCCGGCATTAATTGAGGCATTAGCTCTTAATTTTGCAGATAATACTGATGCAAAGATGGAGACGTTTATTGAAGCACTTGCAGAAGAGAGCCGTCAGAGCGGTGAGTGGAAAGGTTACAATAAATTATTTGAAAGCAATATCAGAGCGACAAGTCATTTAGGAGAAAAGGATTGAATAATAAAGTGAAATCAGAACAGAAGTTGAATTTGAAAAAGAATCAGGAAATTTCACTTACAATCGAAGATTTTACAAAGGAAGGGGAAGGTCTTGGCAAGTACCAGGGCTTCCCTTTCTTTGTTAAAGACACGGTAATCGGTGATGAAGTGAGAGTTTCCATAACAAAATTAAAAAAGAATTACGGTTATGCCCGTCTGGTAGAAATCGTAACACCATCAAGAGACAGAGTAACCCCGCCATGTCCGGTCGCAAGACAGTGTGGAGGTTGTAAGTTACAGCAGATTTCTTATGAGAAACAGCTTTCTTTTAAAAAGAGTCTTGTAGAAGGCTGCCTGATGCGTATCGGCGGTTTTGGAAAAGAAGATATTGAGCAGAAGATGGAGCCAGTATACGGAATGGAAGAACCGTGGCATTACCGCAATAAGGCACAATTTCCTGTCGGTTATGACAAAGAGGGGAACCTTGTTGCCGGATTTTATGCGGGCCGTACCCACTCCATCGTGGCCAATACAAATTGTGCGATTCAGGCAGAAGTAACTCACCCGATTGTTGAAAAAGTTCTTACTTATATGAAAGAAAATAAGATCTCTGCATATGATGAGAAAAATCACAGCGGTTTGGTGCGCCATATTTTAACCCGCATAGGATTTACTACTGGCGAGATTATGGTATGTCTTATTGTAAATGGTACGAAAAAGCAGTTGAAACATATTGATAAACTTGTAGATGACTTAAAAACAATCGAGGGAATGACAAGTATTATCGTAAACACGAATACTGATAAGACAAATAAAATTTTGGGACTTCGCTGTGAGACTGTATGGGGCCAGGATTATATTGAAGATTATATCGGTAATATTAAATATCAGATTGGGCCGCTTTCTTTCTATCAGGTAAACCCACAGCAGACAAAGGTTCTTTATTCTAAAGCATTAGAGTACGCTGAGCTGAAAGGGCAGGAACTTGTGTGGGATTTATACTGCGGAATCGGAACTATTTCCCTCTTTTTGGCGCAGAAAGCAAGGCAGGTTTACGGTGTAGAAATCATTAAAGAAGCCATCGATGATGCCAAGAGAAATGCCGCATTAAATCATATGGATAATGTTGAATTTTTCGTTGGAAAGGCAGAAGAAGTCGTACCTGAACAGTATGAAAAGACTGGGATTCATCCAGATGTCATCGTTGTTGACCCACCAAGAAAGGGCTGTGATGCGATGCTCTTAAACACAATGCTCGATATGGCACCGAAGCGCATTGTCTATGTAAGCTGCGACCCGGCAACATTAGCAAGAGATTTAAAGATACTGTGTGAGGAAAAATATACCTTGGAGAAGGTATCCGTGGTAGATCAGTTCAGCCACTCGGTTCATGTGGAGAGTGTTTGTGCTTTGAAAAGAGTAGATGAATAATTTTGCTATATTTGCTATAATATAGAGAGTGTCTGCATTAAAAAAGACTGGAAAGCATTTTTTAAATATACTTTAGGTAAATAGTTTTTTATACTATATTATTAGGACCTTTATAGAGAAAATAAGATAAGAATGAAAAATTATCCAGAAACTATGATAGGATATATTGTTTTTTGTCTTTTTAATTATAGTAGTATTTTTAATTGCTATAGACACATCTTATGATAAAACAGAGGAATTGAACAAGAATATTCTTAAAAGATTTTCTGGCAGGCGTACCTAAGAAAAGATATATGTAGATCAAGAAAAAATATTTACAAAAGTATCATGGGAGGGGCGGAATATATGAAGTCAATCAAGAAATACGAAACAATTATTAATGAGGCACTGCGTTCAGCACTTGAATACGATACTCCCGAGGGACAAATTAATGAATTTATCAGTTTTTTTGGAAAACATATCGGGTCTGACAGAATTTATATTTTTGAGGATGACGAGGAGCATCATGTAACAAATAATACTTATGAATGGTGTGCAGAAGGAATTACTCCGCAGATTGAGCATTTGCAGGGTGTGAATATGGAAGTAATTGATTGGTGGTATGATACTTTTGATGAGGGAAAAAGTGTTATTATTTCTGATGTTAAAGAATTAAAAGGAGTACATCAGGTATCTTACAATATGCTCAAGTACCAGAATGTTTGTAAAGTAGTTGTCAGCCCATTACGCCATAAAGGGCAGATAAAGGGATTTTTTGGTGTAGATAATCCACCGGCTGTAGATTACAATGCATTAACAATGTTTTTAGATATGATCGGAACCATGCTGATTTCTCTTTTAAAAATAAGAAATACATTTCAAAAAGAGCAATATAACGCAAGTATGAGCAGCTACTCAGCACTTTCTGAGATTTATTTATGTATGCATTTAATTGATATAAAAACAGGAAAGTATGAGCAGATAAAAAATGTAAAACATGTAGAAAAAGAATGTGAAGAGCTTGATCAGGAGAATTTTTCAAAAAGAGTATATACAACTATGAAATACTTCTGTACAGAAATGTATTTATCAAGTGTACTGGAGTTTGTGGACTTATCAACATTAGATAGACGATTAATGGAAACAAACACAATCGTTCATGAATTTATAGGTACAGTTTCCGGATGGTGCCGCGAGCGCTTTATCAAAGTAGATAGCGATGAAAAAGGCCGTCTGTGGCATGTTCTTTACTGTGTGGAAGTTATTGACGAACAGAAACGCCGGGAGAAAAAGCTGCTGTATCTTTCTGAAACAGATTCCATGACCGGTATTAATAACCGTGGAAGCGGGGAGCGAAAGATTACAGAATTCCTTGAAAAAAAGAAAGGTGGCCTGTTCTGCCTTTTAGACTGTGATAAATTCAAAAAAATCAATGACACATATGGACATGCCGTTGGAGATACCGTTCTCATTAAGCTTGCAGCAGTCCTTCAGCGAGCCTGCCGTGAGAATGATATTGTCATGCGGCTTGGAGGTGATGAATTTGCGATGTATCTTCCAGGAATGCCAGATAAAGCACAAGCGGAATCATTTTTCAAACGTTTATTTACGCAAATAGATAAGATTTCCATACCGGAAATGCAGGGAGAGAAAATTAATGTGAGTCTGGGAGCTTCTTTATGTTCGGATAAAGATGGAGCAACTTTTGATACGCTATATCATGAGGCGGATGCGGCAATGTATGAAAGTAAGAAAATTGTGGGGAATCATGCGATAATATATTCTGATTTGCCACAGGCAAGGCAGACGCCACTGTAGAAGAATTATTGGGCAAAATTCTGCAACACAAAGTCAAAATATAGGTTGTTTTATTTACTGAGAGCGTCTCTTTGCCTGCGGCAGATCAGGACTTATATAGTTGCTTTTATAATATGTTTGTCGCTGATAAAAATATCATGTACTCATGGGCAGCCCAAAACAGCTCTCAAAGAGTCAATATATTTCAGTAATAAGACAGCAATTTTCATATATCCTCTCTTTAGATTAGTGCTATAATAAAATAAATATGACTATTCAGAAATAATTCATGGAATCGCATTTGCGATGCTTATTTTTTGCTTTGAATAGCCGCAGTTTATATAACATAACACAACCGTGGGACAACACGGGGGTAGCTCGCTTATGCTTAGCACAACGGTGCTATCGAACGAGAACCGACCTCTATAGGTGGGGAGGATGTCACCATAACCAGAAAACCAAAGTATACATATTGGGAAAGGGGTAGAAAGACATGATAGATAACAAGAGACAGGAGCTGATTCATAGCCAGGTAATGGAGATTCTCAAAGAGAACCAGTTAGCATTTTCTAATGTTGCACGTCCAAAGCCAACAAAAGCTTCTACAGCAACTTCAGCATCCTGGTCAAAAGACATGGCTCCGAAAGCATCTGCAGCAACACAGGGAGCATGGGACAGCACAAATACACCGGGCGGTGTTTCTTCTTTAGCAAAGGAGAAATGGAATGTACAGGAAATCGCAGCACTTGTAACAAAGGCATTAGAAGCCAGCAACGTAAAAGTTGCATTTTCTAATAAGCCAATTCCTGCACCAACAACAATTTCCAGTTCTACACAGCCAGCATGGAAGAAAGACGAAGATGAAGCTCCTCGTAAACCGGCAGCAGGTACACAGGGCGCATGGGATGTGACAGATACACCAGGTGGACTTTCTGCTGAGACAAAGAAAGTATGGAATCTTGATGCAATCACAGCTCTGGTAAAGAAAGAATTAACAGAGAACCTTGAGTTCTATAACAAACCACTGCCAAAGCCAACAACAGTATCCAGTTCCACACAGCCAGCATGGAAAGATGACAGCGAAGAGTATAAACCAAAAGAATCTGCATCTGCTCAGGGAATCTGGGAGAGAGGCAATAAGATTTCTGCATCTACACAGCCGGCGTGGAAGGTGAATGAAATCGCTGCTTTGGTAACAAAGGCTCTGCAGAATAAATAATATTTGCTACAGGCAAGGGGAGATGTCCTCTGAAAGATAAATAAAGCATATTTGTGACTTTAGTCGCTGTGGTTTGAATGTTCGCTTGGACGCGCGAATGTTCAAACCTTGTTCCGAGGCCACAAATATGCTTTATTTATCTTTCAGAAGACTGTCTTTGGCTGCGGCAAATTACTATTTAGAAAGGAATTATTATGCAAAGTAAAATGACACTTAAAGAATGGCTGCCACTGCTTGGTATCACAGTCTCAGCATTCATATTTAACACATCAGAGTTTATGCCGATTGGTTTGTTGACAGATATTGCCGACAGCTTTCATATTACAGAGGCACATGCGGGGGTACTGATTACAGTATATTCATGGATCGTTATGTTACTGTCTCTGCCGTTGATGCTTCTATTGAATAAGATTGATTTTAAAAGACTTTTGTTAGGAACGATTGCACTTTTTGGAATCTTCCAGATGCTGTCCGCTTTTTCTGCTTCATATGGAATGTTAATGATATCACGTATTGGCGTAGCGTGTACACATTCAGTATTCTGGTCGATCGCATCACCGGCAGCAGTCAGTGTTGTGTCAGAAAAGTTTCGTTCACTTGCACTTAGTATGGTAGTAACCGGAACCTCAATTGCGATGATTCTTGGACTTCCGCTAGGAAGAATTATCGGACTTCATATGGGCTGGAATATGGCATTTTTCTGTGTAGGAATCATTGCTTTTATCACAACCGCTTACCTGATTTTTGTATTCCCGAAAGTGCCGGGCGGAGAGTCTTTCTCCATAAAACAGATGCCGGAAATCTTTAAAAATAAAACGCTGATGGGAATTTTTCTTGTTACCTTTTTATTTGCCACATCGTATTATACGGGATATAGTTATATTGAACCATTCTTACAGAAGGTGGCTGGTCTTTCTGCTAACTGGGTTACAACAACACTTACTATATTTGGTGCAGCAGGTCTTTTGGGAAGTTTTTTATTTTCCCATTATTATGACAAGAATAAATATCTTTTCGTAAAACTGGTAATGATCAGTGTGGCGGCAGCATTACTTTTATTATATCCGATATCAAAAGCACATATGGCGGTTGTTTTATTATGTGCATTCTGGGGTATGGCAGTTATGGCATTTAACGTGACATTTCAATCAGAAATTATTACTTATGCACCGGCAGCGGCTTCCTCTGTAGCAATGGCAATCTATTCCGGAATCTATAATCTTGGAATCGGAAGCGGGACATGGATTGGAGGAAGTATTTGTACCCATCTGTCCATTTCCTATATCGGAATTGCTGGTGGCATGATAGCAGTAGTGGCGGCATTGTTATGCATATTTGTTGTGATAAAGTATATGAAGGAATTTGATAGAGCAGCTTGATTTTAAAGCGGGTATTGATACTCGCTTTTTTTGCTTAAAATAGAAAAATTACGGGACGTAGAAGGATGTAATCTGAAATATGTAACAAAAATAAAAGATATACTTGCGAAAATGATGGTTTTATACGATAATAGGTACTGTTTAACCTGAAATAGAAAAATCAGGCAACATAGAGTAAAGAGAGATTGAAAATAGATAATTGGGAAATTAAATGGAGCTTCCGAGTAATTCAATTGCGGAATGCTTCAGGATAATAAAAGTTATCGTATAGGAGCATAAAAAACAAGGAGAGAAAAATGAGCAGAATAGATGAAATTAAAAAACGACGTACCTTTGCAATTATTTCGCACCCGGATGCCGGTAAGACTACATTAACAGAGAAGTTTCTTTTATATGGAGGTGCAATCAACCAGGCTGGTTCCGTTAAAGGAAAAGCAACCGCAAAACATGCGGTATCTGACTGGATGGATATTGAGAAAGAAAGAGGTATTTCCG
>OLPG01003159.1_pt1 | contig 10547 bp, 9 predicted proteins | sample 1672311 | NCBI WGS metagenome assembly OLPG01 (sample SAMEA3136670, study PRJEB25190) | human gut metagenome | biome: human gut; feature: human-associated habitat; material: faeces | place: Austria | collected 2013
TGCGAATTTGCTGTTTCGCCGCTTTTCAAGAATCTGCTGTCTTCGCTCATGCTGCTTTTTTAAATGCGCCTTTATATCTCCTGGCTTCATATTCTTCAGCTTCTGCCATTTTCCTTTCAGATCCGGTTTTTTCCACTGAATCTTTTTAAAATGAATTTCCTTCATCGTCTTTTAACCCCTTACGTGTTTCTGTACCGTCAGGCGCAGTTTATGCTGCGCCTGACGGTATATCCGGCTAAAAAAGAATATGCCTTAGTACTTTCCTGCAGTGATTATCTTCCTGCCTTTAAAGCCTCCAGACGTTCTTTCACCTGTTCCATCATCTGTGTATACTTTTCAAGCTTTGCTTTTTCTTCATCAACCTTTGCCTGTGGTGCTTTGCTGACGAATTTTTCATTTGAAAGCATTCCCTTTGCACGGTTGATTTCTTTTGTAAGCTTTTCTTCTTCTTTTGTCAGACGCTCGATTTCCTGTTCGAAGTCAATCAGCTCTTCCAGTGGTACATATACAGAAGCATCCGGTACTACGATCGATACGGCATCATCCGCAATACCTGCCTTATCAGCCTGGACAACAAGTTCAGAAGCACTCATAAGCGGGCATGCGCATGTTGTCAGCTCTTCGAATCCTTCACAGAGCTTCTCATCTTCGCATACTACATAAACCTTTGCTTTACGGCTCGGCGGTACATTCATTTCTGCCCGCGCATTTCTGACACCACGGATAACTTCTTTCATATGATCTGTTATATTTTCAGCGTCTGCATAACACCAGTCTTCGCTAAACTGCGGCCAGTCTGACATCATCAGAGATTTTTCCTCCGGTACCAGTGCGCTGTAGATTTCTTCTGTTACAAATGGCATAAATGGATGTAACATCTTCAGTGCATTACCAAGAACCGTCTTCAGTGTCCAAAGTGCTGCATTGGCGCTCTTATAATTTTCATCAGAATGGTAGATCCTGTATTTTACAAGCTCGATGTACCAGTCACAGAATTCATCCCAGATAAAGTCATATACTTTCTGTACCGCAATACCCAGTTCAAATTTATCCATGTTCTCAGTTACATCTTTTGCAAGTGTATTTACCTTGGATAAAATCCATTTATCGGTTACTTCAAAGTCTGCCTCATCCGGTTTGGAAATTACCTTCTCTTCCATGTTCATCATGATAAATCTGGATGCATTCCATACCTTATTGGCAAAGTTACGGCTGGATTCTACACGTTCGTTGTAGAAACGCATATCATTTCCGGGTGCATTTCCTGTGATCAGAGTCAGACGGAGTGCATCTGCACCGTACTCATCAATGACCTCCAGTGGATCGATACCATTTCCAAGAGATTTACTCATCTTACGTCCCTGGGAATCCCTTACCAGTCCATGGATCAGAACAGTATGGAACGGTGCTTTTCCAGTATGTGCATATCCGGAGAATACCATACGGATTACCCAGAAGAAAATAATATCATAACCGGTTACCAGTACATCTGTCGGATAGAAATACTTGAAGTCCTCTGTCTCTTCCGGCCATCCAAGTGTTGAGAACGGCCACAGTGCTGAACTGAACCAGGTATCCAGTGTATCTTCATCCTGTGTCAGATGTGTGCATCCGCAATGCGGGCATTTTTCCGGCATCTCACGTGCAACAACCACTTCTCCACATTCATCACAATAGTAGGCCGGAATTCTGTGTCCCCACCAGATCTGACGTGAAATACACCAGTCACGGATATTTTCCAGCCAGTTCAGGTAGATCTTACCAAAACGTTCCGGTACGAATTTTAATTCGCCGGTCTTGATCGCATTGATCGCCGGTTTGGCAAGCTCATCCATCTTAACAAACCACTGTGGTTTAATCATCGGTTCAACGGTTGTCTTACATCTGTCATGTGTTCCAACATTGTGTACATGTTCTTCGATGCTTACAAGGTATCCTTCTTTTTCCAGATCTTCTACGATTGCTTTTCTTGCTTCGTAGCGATCCATTCCGGAATATCTTCCGTATCCTTCTACGATGGTAGCATCATCATTCAGGATGTTGATTTCCGGAAGATTATGTCTCTTTCCTACTTCAAAGTCGTTCGGGTCATGTGCCGGTGTGATCTTAACCGCACCTGTTCCGAATTCTTTATCAACGTAAGCGTCTGCCACGATCGGGATTTCTCTTCCAACTAACGGAAGGATGACATTCTTTCCTACAATATCTTTGTACCTGTCATCGTCCGGGTGTACGGCGATCGCTGTATCTCCAAGCAGAGTTTCCGGACGTGTAGTTGCGATCTCAAGGAAACGTTCTGTTCCTACGATCGGGTACTTGATGTGCCAGAAATGTCCTGCCTGTTCCTCATGCTCAACTTCTGCGTCAGAAAGGGAAGTCTTACATACCGGACACCAGTTGATGATTCTGGAACCTTTGTAGATAAATCCTTTTTCGTGAAGACGAAGGAATACTTCTTTGACCGCATTCGAGCATCCTTCATCCATGGTGAAACGTTCTCTGTCCCAGTCACAGGATACACCAAGCTTTTTCAGCTGACCTTCGATGGTTCCTGCGTACTCTTCTTTCCACTGCCAGGTTCTCTTAAGGAATCCTTCTCTTCCGAGTTCTTTCTTATCAATTCCCTCTGCCTTTAACTGGTTTGTAACCTTTACTTCTGTTGAAATTGCAGCGTGGTCTGTTCCCGGGATCCACAGTGCATTATATCCCTGCATTCTCTTGTAACGGATCAGGATATCCTGAAGTGTATTATCGAGAGCATGTCCCATATGCAGCTTACCGGTGATATTCGGTGGCGGCATTACCGTTGTAAATGGTTTCTTACTTCTGTCAACTTCAGCGTGAAAATACTTTTCTTCACACCATTTTTCATAAAGTTTCGCTTCAATCTCTTTCGGATTGTAGGTCTTTTCAAGATTCTTACTCATTGTTTCCTCCTCTTATAAGTCCACCGCGCACTTTTGCTCTCTATAAAGAATAAAAAAAGCCCTTTACAATATGTAAAGGGCGTGTATAAACGCGGTACCACCTTTGTTCCACGAAATAAATCCATCTCGTATCTCTCACAGTTCTATAACGGAAACCACCCCGTGATATCCTACTCGCCCTTTTTCAGATACCCGGCTCCAAAGCTACCTTCTGCAACCACTTCCCGTAAACCGTCTCTCAGCCTGTGAACGGTTCTCTCTTCTTCGGACCAGTCTGCATACTCCTCTTTCTCATTGCCTTTTCCCATAACTATTGATAATCATAGTATTCAAAGTCCGATTTGTCAAGAAGTTCATGAAATCTTTAGAACTTCTTAAAGATTAAATTTTTCACTTAACTCAAAAAAGGCGAAATCCCTCTGAATAAGAAAGATCCCGCCCTAAATTCCTAAGCCTCGTCAATCGCTTTTCCGATATCGTGGCGCATATATTTGTTATCAAATTTAACCCATTCGGTTGCTTTGTAAGCATTGGCACGGGCCTCTTTGAGCGTTGCTCCTTTGGCTGTCACACCGAGGACACGTCCTCCGTTTGTCACGATCTGATCTCCATCGAATTTGGTTCCGGCATGGAAGCAATAGTATCCTTCATGCTTCTTGAACTCGTCAAGACCTGTGATCGGAAGTCCTTTTTCATAAGCGACCGGATAACCGTCAGATGCAAGTACCACACAGACTGCTGCATTGTCTTCAAACTGAAGATCTACCTGATCCAGTGTTCCGTCGATACAGGCTTCGATCACATCGATCAGATCATTTTTCATACGCGGAAGAACAACCTGTGCCTCAGGATCTCCGAATCTGGCATTGTATTCCAGAACCTTCGGTCCGTCTTCGGTAAGCATCAGTCCGAAGAAGATGATCCCCTTGAACTCTCTTCCCTCTGCTGCCATTGCATCTACCGTCTTCTGGTACACATATTTCCGGCAGAATTCGTCAACTTCTTTTGTATAGAAAGGACTCGGTGAGAAAGTTCCCATACCACCGGTATTCAATCCCTGGTCTCCGTCTTTGGCTCTCTTGTGATCCTGCGCGCTTGTCATAGTCTTGATGGTCTTTCCATCTACAAAGGAAAGAACAGAAACCTCACGTCCTGTCATGAATTCTTCTACAACCATGGTATTACCGGATGCACCGAATTTCTTGTCCAGCATGATCTCTTTCACGCCGGCTTTTGCTTCTTCCAACGTATTACAGATCAGTACACCTTTTCCAAGTGCCAGACCATCTGCCTTCAGAACGATCGGAAATTTGGCTGTCTCCAGATAAGCCAGCGCTTCGTCTGCATTGTCAAAGTTCTCATATGCTGCGGTCGGGATGTCATATTTTTTCATCAGATCTTTTGAAAATGCCTTGCTTCCCTCCAGGATTGCTGCATTTTTTCTTGGTCCGAATGCGCGGATCCCGGCTTTTTCAAATTCATCTATAAGGCCGCCAACCAGCGGATCATCCATTCCTACGATTGCCAGATCGATCTCTTTTTCCTTTGCAAATGTAACCAGCTTGTCAAATTCCATCGCACCAATCGGTACACATTCTGCAAGCTCTGCAATCCCGGCATTTCCCGGTGCACAGTACATCTTCTCTACCTTGCTGCTCTTTGCTACACAATATGCAATTGCGTGTTCTCTTCCGCCACCGCCTACGATCAATACTTTCATTGGTGCTCCTCCTTCTCTAACGGGCAATTGACACTCTGCCATCTTTTACTGTTACTTTTCCATTTGCGATCAGGTCGATCGCATGTGGAAGGATCTTCCACTCCGCCTGCTCCATCACACGTCTCTGCAGAACCTCCGGTGTATCGCCTTCTTCTACTTCAACAGCCTTCTGGAGAATGATCGGACCAGTATCCGTTCCTTCGTCTACAAAATGTACGGTTGCTCCAACCACCTTTACCCCTCTGGCAAGTGCTGCCTCATGAACCTTCAGTCCATAATATCCCGTTCCGCAGAACGACGGAATCAGAGATGGATGGATATTGATGATCTTATTCCGGTATCTGCTGATCATTTCTTCCGGGATTACAACCAAAAATCCCGCCAGAACGATCAGATCCGGTTTCAGTTCGTCTACCTTTTCAAGAAAAACTTTGTTAAACTCTTCTCTTGTTTCAAAATCCTTCGGCGAAACGCACTGTGCCGGGATCTGATGATTCCCGGCTCTTTTGAGTGCATATGCGTTCTTATTATTGCTGATGACACCGACCAGCTCTGTATTGGTGATCGTGCCATTTTCCACTGCATCTATGATTGCCTGCAGATTGGTTCCGCCTCCGGATACAAGTACAGCAACTCTTAGCATAAAGTAACTCCTTTTTCTCCTGCTTCTACATAACCAACCACAAATGCTTCATCTCCAGCTTCTTTCATTGCCTTAATTGTAGCATCTACATCCTTTTCATCGACAGCGACAACCATACCGATACCCATATTGAAGGTATTGTACATCATCTCTTCTGCAATGTTGCCAGTCTTTGCGATCAGGTTGAAGATTGCAGGGATTTCATAGCTGTCCTTCTTTACCACTGCACGGATTCCTTCCGGAAGCATTCTCGGAATATTTTCATAGAATCCACCGCCTGTGATATGGCTGCATCCTTTGACTCTTACACCGGCTTCTTTTACGTTCTTCAGTGCTTTTACATAAATTCTGGTCGGAGCAAGAAGTGCTTCGCCAAGTGTCTTTCCTAATTCATCATAGTATGTATTTAAGGATTCTTCTGTAATGTCGAATACCTTACGAACCAGTGAAAATCCATTGCTGTGAACCCCTGTAGACGGCATTGCAACAAGTACATCACCTGGCTTAATATCAGAACCGTCGATAATGTCTTTCTTATCTACAACTCCGACTGCAAAACCTGCAAGGTCGTAATCATTCTCCGGCATCAGTCCCGGATGTTCTGCTGTCTCTCCACCTACAAGTGCACATCCTGACTGCTTACAGCCCTCTGCCACACCGCTTACGATCGTAGCGATCTTTTCCGGGTAATTCTTGCCACAGGCAATATAATCCAGGAAGAATAACGGTTCTCCACCAGAGCATGCGATATCATTCACACACATGGCAACGGCATCAATACCGATCGTATCATGCTTGTCCATTACAAATGCAAGCTTCACCTTTGTTCCACATCCATCTGTTCCGGAAAGAAGTACTGGTTCTTCCATATTCTTGATTCCACTTAAATCAAATGCACCTGCAAAACCGCCAAGCCCTCCTAACACTTCCGGTCTCATGGTTTCTTTTACATGCTTTTTCATAAGTTCTACTGATTTATATCCTGCCTCGATATCTACGCCGGCTGTCTTATAATCCAACATTTTCTATATCCTCCTGGTATTTTCACTGACATCTGTATGCCTACATCTGCTTGATATATTCTTTGTGTCCGATTTTTTCAAGCTTTTCTGCTTTTTTCTGGACGGTTTCTTTCATTTCTGCAGTGTAATCCTTCAATTTCTGAAGAAGCTCAGGATCTGAGGTTGCAAGAATCTTTGCAGCTAAAATAGCTGCGTTTGCTCCGCCATCGATCGCAACTGTGGCAACCGGGATTCCGGGCGGCATCTGAACGATTGAATAGAGTGCGTCGACACCCTCCAGATTCTTCCCTGACATTGGGATTCCGATAACCGGCATCGGGAAAATTGCTGCACACATTCCTGGAAGATGTGCTGCCATACCTGCACCTGCAATAATTACTTTGAAGTCTTTTGCTTCTGCAGACTTCGCATATTCATAGAATACATCAGGCTCACGGTGTGCCGAGATGATCGTCATCTCATAATCGATTCCAAACTTTTCCAGCATGTCGGCAGCTTTTCCCATTACTTTCATATCTGAGTCGCTGCCCATTACGATTCCAACTTTTGGCATAATGATCTCCTTTTCTTTTATCTATAAGTATTTTAATAAATAACTAACCACTTATAAGTTATTTTACTAAGTCTGTTGCGGTATGTCAACCGTTACTTATCTGACCATTATTTAATTTTACTTATTGGTATTATTGAAAATCCATAACTAATACTAATTCAGAGGTTCATTGAGGATCTCTGTTCCCGGAAGAACAAACCGTCCATCACGGATAATTTCTGTCTCTGTTCCGTCTTTCGCCACTACAACAATGCTTCCCAGCTCATCATAAGGGATGGTGATATCGGTATGGCACTGGAAATATGCTTTCGACGGATCCTCTTTTCTCAAGATCGATATGCTGTTGTCTCTTGCAATAATCTCTTTTCCATCCGGATTGTAAACCTTTACATCCTCTGCCCAGCTGTAGCAGGTATCCCCTACCGCAAAATGCGGTCCCGTCTTTTCAGCGATCAGAATCGTATATTTATCTGCAATATCATATTTCTTCGCAACCGCATAAGCTGTGGTATTGGTTCCGATCGCAAACTCGCCGATCGGAAGTGTCTGATGATTGTGCAGAATGTTATCGAAAATATATTTTTTATTTTCTTCTTCTGAATCAAAATTGGTGCAGGTATACTCTGTGATCTTTCCTTCTTTAAAACTGATCTTCAGATTGTAATACGGAAGTCCGTGAAGAAATACCTTGCTCACAAAAAGGGTACCTTCTGTTCCTTCCAGTACCGGGGAAGTGAACACCTCACCTACCGGGATATTGACATCGGCAACACAGTTTTCAAAGATCGTCTCTTTTGCCGGATCGGCAAGCGGATGAAGCATCACTTTCAGATCCGTCTGGTTTTCGCCTGAGCCTGTTACTTTTACATACTCTCCTTTATCCAGTGCATCGATCATTGTCTGCTGCACCTTCTGGTAAAGCTTGTAATCCAGAGTATTGATCTTGATCGTTTCATCAAAGATCTCATGATACTGCTCTCCGATTTCCGGAACCGGCCAGGAAATGATCGTAAAGCTTCTCTCATCTCCCGGAAGATATTCATTGGTCAGACGTCCGGCCCTTCCATTCATCGCAACCAGAAGTTCTTCCTGCTTTTCGCTTAATTTAACTGCCTCTGGTTTAGCCTGCGGAACAAAAGTCTTTTCTCCGAAAATGTCAATCACTGCCGGTCCTGCATAGCCTGCTGCAATCTCTTTATTCTGCTCGTAAGTGGTACGCATCACTTCCAGCTTTCGCTCTACATACTGTTTATCCATCACAAGCCCGATATCATCTCTGTGGTCATAGACATACTGCTTGTTACCGGAAATATTGAAAAATCCGATCTGGCTGTTGCGTCCTCTTGTGATCACGCTGTGACTTGTCCGGAAAATACTCGGCTTTAATCCCATTTTGGCAAAATTCTCAATGGCTTTTTTTACGATCCGTTCAAATCCCATTGCATAGTAAATGTTGACTACAGATTTTTTTGACAGGTCTTTTCCGGTATTTACAAAACCAATCCTGTATCCTTCACTGAAGGTATCTGCCATCTTATCAATCTTCTCCTGTGAAAGTGAATTTAAGTATGCGGCTGTCTCTCTTTCATTTACCCCCACATATTCTCCCATACGGTAGAGATAACGCAGATCGGAAAGATCTTCATTCATGATCATATTCACAATGAAGCATCCTCTTTCCGGATCGATCTGGTCTTTGATGCGGTCTGCCGCAAATACATCACAGTAATCACTTGCATACCAGTAAAAGATTTCCTTCAGGCTTTCCGGCTGCGGCTGCTTTTCTTCTTCAAATTTGTTGTAGATTTCAATCAAAAGCTCTGCTCCGATCACAACATACTCCATACGCTGTTCCTGAACATAAGAAATGCTTCCGCGGATCTCGGTGTAAACCGCAGACAAAAAGCTTCCCAGTTCTCCTCCCAGCACCAAAACCGCATAAGCCGGATTTGCATAAGATTTCTCATAGTTTGCTTCCAGTTCGTCTGCATAAAGATCCTTCATCTCTTCCTGCAGCTCTTCTTCTGACATCTCTTTCTGCTTTCCGCTTTCCACATTCTGTTTCAGCTCATCAAGCTTTAAAATAAACCGAGCCACATGCTGGAAATACTCCCGATATGGCTCTGCTACTGTTTTTTCTTCTATTATTGCTTTCATTCTGTCAATTGCCAGATTATATCTTTCTTCCATTTATACACATCCTCTTATAAATACTAAGATCAGGGCAAGTAAAATAAATCCGTTTACAACAATTCCGATCTTGCAGGTCAGATAATTTTTATCTCTTTCTTTAAATCCTTTTACACCCGTTACAATACCGATGCAGGCAAGAATCATATCGAAAACCCCAAAGCTTCCTACCATTGCTGCTGATTTCCCTTTATTCATAAATGCCATTACAATCAATCCCGCTATCACTGCCGTAACAAGTACTGCCATCACACAGGACCAGATTCCCTTGCGGGAATGCTTTCTTTTTATCTGACCATACTTCCGGCTTCTTTTATTTCGATCTCTTTCGCGTGCTCTTTTTTTATCTCTCCTGCTTCGCATCGTGCCATCTCCTTATCATATTACAAATCGCGAAGACGATATACCCGATCACACCGCCAAGGGTGTTGAGCAGCATATCATCCACATCAAAACTCCCCACTCTTGTTACCAGCTGAAAGCACTCCACAAAGAAGCTCACTCCAAAACTGTAGAAAAGGGTAAGAAAAAAGCTGCGATACCGGCTTGCCATCGGCATAAAAAATCCAAATGGTATGAAAATCAGGACATTTCCGAACAGATTTGCATAAGATACCCATCCTAAAACATCTCGATACAGCCAAAATCTTTTTATTTCACAGAAAAGAACCAGGTTATAATGATATTCCCCGGTTCCTTCCCGTCCATACCAGTCAGAAAAAATCAGAAAGTAAAATAAAAATCCAATATACAGGACAAATAAAATCTTCCCAAGAACCCGAAGTCTTTTTCTGTTCTTTGCTTTCAACTTAAAGCGCCCTTCCTAAAATGTCAGTCCCTTTTTCGCACCAAGCAGCTTTCCACCGCTGACAAGCAAAATGATCCCGGTTGTCACACCAACAACAATAGAAATAATTCCGATCGCAATATTGGCACCGCCGGCAAGTCCCATCACCTTATATGTCTTTTCTGTCACTGTAACTCCTCCTTATTTTGCACCATACTGCTCATAGTATGCGTCGATTGCAGCCTTGATGTTGTCATCGATAACAATTTCACCATTGCATGGTTTGTTGTACAGATGCTCTACTACATCCTTCATGGTTACGATTGCATTAGTTTCAAATCCGTAAAGATCCTTTACTTCATCGAGTGCGCATTTCACACCGCCTTTTCCTACTTCCATACGGTCAAGGGATACCATCAGTCCAACAATTGTTACATCAGCGGCTCCTCTTACCTTCGGTACAGTCTCTTCCATGGATTTGCCGGATGTGGTAACATCTTCGATCATAACCACGCGGTCTCCGTCCTGAAGCTTGCTTCCGAGGAAGCTTCCCTTATCTGCTCCGTGATCTTTTTCTTCTTTACGGTCTGAGCAGTAACGGATCTCTTTTCCGTATAATTCACTGTAAGCGATCGCGGTTACAACTCCAAGCGGGATTCCTTTGTAAGCCGGTCCGAATAATACATCAATATCATCCCCGTATTT
>OLPG01003164.1_pt1 | contig 10532 bp, 7 predicted proteins | sample 1672311 | NCBI WGS metagenome assembly OLPG01 (sample SAMEA3136670, study PRJEB25190) | human gut metagenome | biome: human gut; feature: human-associated habitat; material: faeces | place: Austria | collected 2013
GCGATACCGTCAAGATCAAGATCGACCCGTCCAAGATGCACCTGTTCGCTCCGTCGACCGAGCTGCGTCTGAACTGAGCTGATACCGAGTAACCAACCGTCGATTGCTGCTTTCGAGAAGCGGCTGGCGGGTGGCTGAATAAAAACTTGGCGGAAGTGCGAACTTCCGTCAACCATTAAACGAGACGTACTCTTCCTCTCTTACCGTCTCGTTGGAGAAGCCCCGCGTTGGTGCGGGGCTTCTTTTGTTGTATCTGCAATAGTGAGATTTGTTTTCCTGTAGTGAGATTTCATCATTGAGATTGCAATGGTGAGACCTCAAATGAAATGCGATATTGGAATTTCAATGGTGATCATCGCATATCGATGGATGCAATATCGGCAGGGGAAACGGATTCGTCCATACTTGCTTCTTCGGGTAGGTCAACAGGTAGATTGTTGTTTTATGGAATCTCTTGAATTGCCACAGATGGATCCCCGTGTGCTGAAAGCAACTTCCGTGAAGGCCGAAGATCCGGCCGCACCATCTCCGGAGCCGCAGGCGTTGAAAATCACCGCCGCAAGCTCGAATCCGAAGATGTTCACCCTGCCGTGGGAAAAGCCGCTGGCTACTTGGCCGGAAGACCTGCTGGCCAATCTTCCGCGTGGTATTTCCAGGCACGTGGTGCGTTTCGTGCACGTGGGCGACGAAGTGTACGCCATGAAGGAAATTACGCGTAATGTGGCGGAACGAGAATACGAGCTGCTGCGTCGCCTGCAGAAGCTGGAACTGCCGACCGTGCAGCCGATCGCCGTGGTCACGGGCCGTCATAGCCGTGAAGGCGAGCCGCTGGAAGCGATTCTTGTTACCAAGCATTTGAAGTTCTCACTGCCGTATCGTGCGCTGTTCGCGCGTAATCTGCGCCCAGATACCGCGGAACGACTGATCGACGCACTGGCTGTGCTGATAGTGCGCTTGCATTTGGCCGGCTTCTATTGGGGTGATGTGTCGCTGTCGAACGTGTTGTTCCTGCGTGATGCCTACGCGTTCTCCGCATTTTTGGTTGATGCGGAAACCGGTGATCTGCAGATTAATCTGACGGAAGGCCAGCGTGAATACGATGTTGATTTGGCTCGTACGAACATTATTGGCGAATTGATGGATCTTTCATCCGGTTCGCTGCTGCCGAGCGATGTTGATGAGATTGAGATCGGTAACCGTTTGGTGGATCGTTATCATTCGCTGTGGAGTGCGCTGACTGATACCGACAAGTTCGGTCCGGATGAGATGTGGAAGATTGAGAAGCGCGTCAACAAGCTGAATGAGCTTGGTTTTGATGTGGATGAGCTGGAAATGAAGACCGCTGAGGATGGCAAGCGCGTGCTGGTGCGTCCGCGTGTGGTCGATGCCGGTTATGCGAATCGTAAGCTGCTGCGTTTGACTGGTCTTGATGTGCAGGAGAATCAGGCTCGTCGACTTCTCAACGATTTGGATGCCTACCGTGCTTCCACATGGCGTGATGGTGAGGATCTTGAGATTGTTGCTACCGATTGGATGCGTGAAGTGTTCGAACCGACCGTACGCATGATTCCGCGCGAATATCGTTCGCAGATCGAACCGGCGCAGTTCTTCCATGAGGTGCTTGACCACCGTTGGTTCTTGGCTGAGAGTGCTGGTCATGATGTGCCGATGGCCGAGGCTGTGAAAAGCTATGTGGACAAGGTGCTTCCGCAGTACAAGCTCACCACGAAGGATGTGGACGCCCTGAACGCTGAAGCTGATTCCGGTGTGGTCGACGACGAATACACCTATGACGATCCTGACGATGGCTACAACCCCGACGACGATCCCGACGCAGCCGTATGGGCGCACTGAAAAGCTGAGGCTCCAGTGGAGTCTCAGCTAGTGCGCCCTGAGACAAGACGATAGTCGAGTCGAAGGTAATGCTGAGTCTGCGGTAAGCCCAGGATCAATCCAAGTGCAGACTTGCATAACAAATGAGCGGATAATCCGTATGGACTATCCGCTCATAATCATTCCAGACGTGCTGCTTTGCTGTGGTTGCTTCCGCAGTTTCGCTGTGCTTGCTGTTACTTTGCGAGTTATTACTTCGCGTTGGCGGCGGCACCGGCCTCACGACGGGCGCGTGCGACGGAATACAGTGTGATGCCTGCTGCGACGGAAGCGTTCAGTGATTCGACCATGTTCGACATTGGGATGCCGGCGATGGAATCGCATGTCTCGCGTACAAGACGGCTCAGGCCGTTGCCTTCGGAACCAAGCACTACAACCAGCGGATCGGTTTCGAAACCGGTTTCGCCAACAAGGGCGTCGCCGCCGCCGTCGAGGCCGACGCTGTAGTATCCGCGTTCCTTCAGGCTTTCAATGGCTTTGGTGAGGTTCACCACGCGGGCGACAGGCATGTGTGCGGCAGCTCCTGCGGACACCTTCCATGCGGCTGCGGTGACTGAAGCGGAGCGACGTTCCGGTAGGATCACGCCGTTCGCGCCGAATGCGGCCGCGGAACGGATGACCGCGCCCAGGTTCTGCGGATCGGTAACGCCGTCAAGCGCGATGAACAGCGGACGTGCCGCAATGCGTGCGCTTGTGGAGTTGGCCGCTTCCATGGCGCGGGACTTCTTGTCAGCGCGTTCCACCAGCTCGGCGAGCGAGGAATACTGGAACGGCTGCGCCTTCATCACCACGCCCTGATGGTTGGAGGAGCGTGCGATACGATCCATTTCCAAACGGTCAGCTTCCATGAGGTTCAGTCCATGAATGCCGGCGAGACGAATGATTTCGCGCGTGCGATCATCATGTTCGATGCGTGCGGCCACATACAGCGTGCTTGCGGGCACGCCACAGCGCAGCGCCTCGAGTACGGCATTGCGGCCGATGACGAGATCATCGGATTCCGAGCTGAACTTTGCCGCGCGGCGGCGTGCTGCCAGCCGCGGATCCGCCATCTTACGGCGATTGGTAGCCTGCTTTTCCTTGTAAGCCTTGTGATACACTCGGTCTTCGGCCTTGGGAGTCGGTCCCTTGCCCCTCAGCGAGTTACGATGCTTTCCACCCGACCCCTTGGTCGGTCCTTTTTTCATTGCCATAACTGCCTATTGTCCCAGCACCCCGGGAAAAACGGCTGCTTCGCTCCTAACCGATATGATGGATGGAATGGAGAAAAGAAGAGAGATTTTTGGTTTGCCCGTCATGTTCTGGGGTTTGTGGGTCACGTTGCTCATCCTGTGGATGGGCCGTTTCGTCACATCGTTCCTTTCCATGTATCTTGTTTCCGACATGCATGTGAGCGCGGGCGTGGCCGGCACCATCGTTTCCATGTACGGTTTCGGTGGCATTTTCGGCTGCCTGTACGGTGGCGCGTTGTCTGACCGATTCGGGCGGCCTGCGATGATTGTCATCGGTAACTTGGGTTCCGCTGCGATGCTGGTTTTGCTGGCTTTTATCGGCGATCCTTGGATTATGGCGATTGCGTTGCTGATATACGGTGTGATTTCCTCCGTACCGACGCCCGCGGTCGCGGCGTACGTTTCCGACGTTGTCCCGTTCCGTAAGCAGAAGCGCGCGTATTCGTTGCAGACTTGGGCTGTGAATTTCGGTTTTGCGATCGGGCCGATCATCGCCAACCAGCTTGTCAAGATTTCCTATTCGCTGATGTTCTATGTGGAAGCGGCGGTGCTGGTGTTCGCCACGTTGCTGATGATGGTATTCTTCAAGGAAGCCGGATTGGGTGTGCGCGTTGCCGGACGGTTTGTGAAACGCGGCGTGAAACAACCTATGGAACGTTCTGAAACTTCACAAACTACCCAATCGCAGCAATTCTCCATATGGCGTAGCTATCGTCGCGCGTGCGCCGACAAAGCGCTCATGTCGATGGTGGTGCTGATGTTCCTGTACACGCTGGCGTATTACCAGATCGTCAGCGGCCTGCCGATCTCCATGACGCAGATTGGGCTCGGCACGGACGAATATTCCAGCCTGCTGACCATCAACGGTGGCATTCTGTGCTTGCTGCAGATTCCAGCGATCGCGTTGTTTCAGCGGATGAGCAACACCCGTGTGCTGGTGCTTGGCATGTCCATCACGGCGGTTGGTTACGCGTTCCAAATCGGCGCCGATTCGTGGGTGACATTTGCGATTGCGACCGTGTTGTGGACGCTCGGCGAGCTTGGCACGTTCCCGATTGCCGCCACGACGGTGGCGAACATCGCGCCAAAGGATGTGCGCGGCACGTATCAGGGCCTGTACAACCTGGTGTGGTCGCTGTCCAATGCGTTCTCGCCGCTTGTCGGAGGTTGGATTCTGAACGCGTTCGGCAGCCACGTGCTGTGGACCTGCTGCACGGTGATGTTCGTGATTGTGGCGATTGGTTTCTATGTGACGCGCGTTCCCCGCGAACGTGCCGCAGCCCGTAATCTCGCTGTTGAGGAGGGGTAGCCGGCGTACGTGAAAAGCGGGAGGCCGCGATTCCGTTTGGAACCGCGGCCTCCCGCTATGTGATTTAAGGATTGGAAAGAAGAGGAGCGGGGTGCTGCCGCGCCTGCGTCTTGCCTTCCGTCTAGGAGGAAGCGGTCTTACTTGTTAAGGACCTTCTTCATCAGGTCGGCGGAGGCCTTGGCGAGTGCGAACTGGCCGAAGCCCGGGTCGATGGAGGCGAGGTCGGAGTTGATGATCTGGTCGAAAGTGTTGTTCTTCATGATGTTTCCTTTCACTTGGCTTGGCGGCGCGTCTTTTCTTCTTGTCATTCCTCTGGCCGCTGCCGTAAGTCTGTATTGTGTTTGTCTTTTTTCTTCGTTCTTCTGTTGTGCCTTTATTCTAAGCCGGGCAAACCCTCGATGTCATGCAACGATCGTCACTTCTTTTGTAAAATCATCGGCTAATCTTGAAAAAAAGTAACAACATATGAAAAGCGGACGACGATAGGCGTGAAAAAAGGGCACTGAGCTGTTGCTTGGTGCCCTTGGAAAAACAGAGATAATCAGACTTTACGGCCTTCGCCGTGAAAATTACTTGCGATTGGGTTTGCCGAACATGAATGCGCGCACGATTGCGACAATGCCGATCGCAACAAGCGCGCATCCGCCGAACAGAATCAGCCAGGTCGTGGAGCTGATGGGGGAGAACAGCACGATGAAGCCGGCGACAATCGACAGCAGCGCGTAAATCACGGCCCATGCGGAGCTTGGCATGCGCCATGATTCCACGAGCGCCATCACGCCTTCCAACATCCAGCCGAGGCCGACCACCATGGTGATGAGCACTGCAAGCGTGGCTCCGGAAAGCGCTGCGTTCTTCAACATGACCACACCGCCGACAGACAGCATCAGACCGATCAGAATGTCAAGCACGCGCCATCCGCCCGGAAGCCCGAGTTCCACAATTGCGGTCACAATGCGGACCACTCCGGAAACCACGAAGTATGCGCCGAGCGCGATTGCGGCGACTTTCAGCGTGGCTCCCGGCCAGATCAGCAGTGCCAAGCCGAGGATGATGGCGGCGATGCCAAGTATTGCGTAGGTGCCGCGGATTGCGTTCTTCGCCTTCTTTGGCAGCCATTCCTCCGCAAGCTTGAACGGGCTGATTGGCTGCCAATTGTCGTTGCCGGTTCCTGGTTGGCTGTTCTGTTGCCCGTACGGTTGGCCGGTGGTGTAGCTCGCGTAGAAGAAGCCGTTCTGGTTCGGGTTTTGGTTGGCGTTGGGGCCGTCAAAGTAGCGTGGGGTCTGCGGCTCGCTCGGATACGGATTGCTCGAATTGTTGGGATTGCCGCTCTGCTGTTGGCCTTGCGATTGCTGATTTGGTGCGTATGCCCCGTATTCCGGCTGACCTTGCGGCTGCTGTCCGTTGCTGCCGTTCTGGTTCGGATTGTTCGCATACGGGTTGTTCATTGCGTCGCTCATGATGGCCCCTTTCCTTGAAGAGCTTGCTTCGTGACGTTCGGACGTGTGTGAATGTGTTCGACTGCGCTCGAACGTTTCGGAAGTCCTATCCCTCATTCTAGGCAATCTGTCTAATTTAAGCCATCAACAAAATCCTCCTCATCGTCCATTTTGATGGATGGGTCGCATGATTTGGCTGTCTTGCCACGCGATTTGAACAAATTGCCACACGATTTTAATCTGGTGACCTCACGATTTTTCCGATAAAGATGGTAGCGACGTTGCGACCCATGTTGTCTTGTGATGGAACAATCGATTGGGTGTGTGATTGAAGTGAGATTGCAAATTATGTTTCACGACACGTTTCACGAATTTGCGAATTTTTGACAAAAGACGGTGTGTGGCAGCCATGCAAAATGGGCATGGTGTGCAATAATGACAGGAATGCACCGATGGCACACGCCCGGTGTCCACAACCGCGCAGCATTGCCCAGTTCAGCGAGTGGTTGCGAAAATCGCAATTTTCCGGTTTTCGCGCTATCGCAACGGCAGGGGAGAGCTGACTACTCCGCGGCGCTCCCAAGGAGATCATCATGGTTGATCGCAAGGAAGATCAATCCACCCAATTCCGCGAGACCAGTTCGGGAAATTTCGAACAAGCGAAGAATATCGCAACGCAAACGCAAGTCGATCCGTCGCTCGCCGATGCACAAACCGTCGCGCAATCGCTTGGCGTCGATTTGAATACCGGCCTGAGCCAAGCGGAAGCCAAGCGGCGACTCGACAAGTACGGACCGAACGAACTCGCATCCGCACCACCGGTGCCGAAATGGAAGAAATTCCTCGAACAATTCAAAGATCCCCTCGTCTACCTGCTGTTGGCTGCAACCGGCATTTCGTTCGTCGCATGGTTCATAGAACGGGCCAACGCCGTACCGGGTGCGGAAGGCGGCGAAGCATTGCCGTTCGACGCCATCGTCATCGTGCTGATTCTCATCGTCAACGCGGTGCTCGGCTACATTCAGGAATCGAAGGCGGAAGCGGCCGTCGAAGCGCTCTCCAGCATGACCGCGCCGCAGGCCAACGTGCTGCGTGACGGTCAAATCGAACGCATCAACACGGTTGACGTGGTGCCCGGCGACATCATCGTGCTCGGTGAAGGCGACTCCGTCTCCGCGGACGGACGCCTCTTTACGGCCGCCAGCCTGCGCATCGCGGAAGCCAGCCTCACCGGCGAAAGCGTGCCCGTCGGCAAAAAGACCGACACCCTCGCACAGGCGAAAGCCCTCGGCGACCGCGCCAACATGGTGTTCAACGGCACGTCCGTAACGCAAGGCACCGGCCGCGCCATCGTAACCAGCACCGGCATGGGCACGCAGGTCGGCAAAATCGCGGACCTGCTGCAAGCCACGGAAGACGACGAAACCCCGCTGCAAAAGGAAATGAACTACGTTTCCAAAATCCTCGGCATTGCGGTATGCATCATCGCGGTCGTGGTGCTGGTCGCGCTCGCGCTTACCGAAGGATTCCAAGACGTTCACGATGTAATCGATTCGCTACTGTTGGCCGTTTCTCTGGCTGTCGCGGCCGTGCCGGAAGGTTTGGCTGCGATTCTTACGGTAGTGCTCGCGCTCGGCGTGCAGCGCATGGCCATGCACAATGCGATCGTCAAGAAGCTGCATTCGGTGGAAACGCTCGGTTCCGCTTCGGTGATCTGCTCCGACAAAACCGGTACACTCACCCGCAATGAGATGACCGTGGAGCGTGTGGTCACGCCGAGCGGCGAAGTGCAGCTCACGGGCACCGGCTATGCGCCGGAAGGCCGCATGGTGGTCGATTCGCAGACCATGGAACATGCGCAAATACGCGAGATCATCGAATCGGAAGCCGTCGCAACCCTTGCCGTGGGTGCGCTGGCAAACGACGGCGAACTGCGCGAAGTCGTCGCTTCTGCCGGAAATGCGGAAAACGTAACGTGGGAAGCGGTCGGCGACCCGACCGAAGTCTCGCTCATTGTCGCAGCACGAAAAGTGAAGGCGAATCGCAAGTATGCCAACTATGAGCGCGTCGGCGAAATCCCCTTCACTTCCGAACGTAAGCGCATGTCCATCGTGGCGCGAGACAACACCGATGCCGGCCGCCTGACCGTCTTCTCCAAGGGTGCCCCCGATGTGCTTCTTGGATATTGCAGCAGAATTGCGGTCGGCGGTGCCGTTCGTCCACTTACGGAAGGTGATCGTCAGCAGATTCTTGCGACTGTCGAACAGCTTTCTTCCGACGCGTACCGCACGTTGGGTCAGGCCTACCGTCCGCTCGGTACCGCTTCGCTTGCACAAGTGCCAGGAGTCATGCTGAACTCCGCGGGTCATGTTGCCGATATTGCGGAACAAAGCGATGTGCTTGAGAATGATTTGATTTGGGTCGGCATGGTCGGCATCATCGACCCGCCGCGTACGGAAGTGCGTGATTCCGTGGCAGAAGCGCATCGCGCCGGCATCCGTACGGTAATGATTACCGGCGACCACCCGCTGACCGCAGCTCGCATCGCCACCGATTTGGGCATTATCGACAAGGGTGGCAAGGCCATGACCGGCAGTCAGCTTGACGAACTGCCCGACGAAGCGGCCTTCGACAAGGTGACCAGTGAAGTGTCCGTCTATGCGCGAGTCGCGCCGGAACACAAGCTGAAAATCGTCGAATCGTTGCAGAGGCAAGGGAATATCGTGGCCATGACCGGCGACGGCGTGAATGACGCTCCTGCCGTCAAAACCGCCGATATCGGCGTCGCCATGGGCATTACCGGTACTGAAGTAACCAAACAAAGCGCGAAAATGATTCTCGCCGACGACAACTTCAGCACTATCGTCGCAGCCGTGCGCGAAGGACGAGGCATTTTCGACAACATCCGCAAGTTCCTGCGCTACCTGCTGAGCTCCAATGTGGGCGAAGTGTTCACCGTGTTCGGCGGCGTGATGCTCGCCGGATTCCTCGGCATCACCCAGCCCGGCAGCCAAGGCGTGATTGTGCCGCTGCTCGCCACGCAGCTGCTGTGGATCAACCTTCTCACCGATGCTGCGCCCGCGCTCGCTATGGGTGTTGACCCGTCTACCGATGACGTGATGGCACGCAAACCTCGCAAACTCACCGATCGTGTGATCGACGCCGAAATGTGGGGCGACATCATTTTCATTGGTGTGATTATGGCGGCCGTCACCCTGATCGGCATGGACATGCATTTGGCCGGAGGCCTGTTCACCGACCGCTCCGTCGATGCGATCGGCCACGACGCGCAAATGACTGAAGCGCGCACCATGGGCTTCACGATTCTCGTATTCGCCCAAATGCTGAACGCGATTGCCTCGCGCTCGCACTTGCAGTCGGCGTTCGTCGGACTGTTCTCCAACAAGTGGCTATGGGGCGCGCTCGCACTGAGCACGGTGCTGCAGTTGGCTGTGATCTACATTCCGTTCCTCAACATCGCTTTCGGTACGGTACCGCTCAGCGCCGGCGCATGGGTCGAATGCTTGGGCCTTGCCATGATCGTGCTCATCGCCTCCGAATTGCGCAAATGCGTCCTCCGCGCCAGATAACGTCCGAAAGTGCGCAAGATTTCGGACGTTATCGTTTGTGAAGTCAATGATTGAAGGGCTTCTCTCTTGCCTAATCCTTTTGGTGAGATGGGAGATGTGCGGGATGCATTCGTTTGGCGAAGTATGGCATCCGATGAAATTTAAGTGTTGTATCTAAATCAGATACAACACTTAAATTCATATCGGCGATACGCTTCTTTTAGGAAATCTGTTGGATCGCATTGAAGCGCTTCCGACAGACGCCTGGCTGTATCCAGCCGCATGCCTGAGGTTGAGCGATAGCCTGTCTCAAACCAAGAGATGTTCGGCTGGGGAATCCCTGTCATCTCTGACAACTCGCTTTGCGTATAGCCGCGAGTCCGACGAATGTCTCTTAGACCGGATTCAGCGCAGTGGATTCCGCCTCTCCAACCTTCGTCGGGATGGAGCTCCAACACGTTGCAGTGCAATGCTTTGGCAATTTGGCAAGCGGTGTCCAAATGCATATTGCGTACGGTTTCCGGATTGTTTTCGAACATGGCGAGACGATCATGATCCACGCCGGAGAGCCCGGCCAGTTGTTCCAGAGACATTCCTTCTTCGAGCCGCAGGTCCTGTAGCCTCATAAGCTGCGCCTCCATGCCGTTCCCTCCCTTCGCGGTATCACTACGGAATATTCGATCCGTCTTCTATTTCGAGTCAAAAGCCTGTTCATGAAAGGGACCATCCCGTCTTGGCAGGTCATTTTGCTCCGCTGCGCCCCACAGGATAACAGAATCCCCTTAACGTATCGTTCCGTCAATTCCTGATAAGGCGACTCATACGACGAACATGTTTTCCGGAAGGATAGGCTGGTTTCTGTGGAAAAGGAGAAAGACGATTCAGGAGGACGGAATTTCGACACGCCGGTGGATGCGTTGTCTTCCAAGGGTTCGCGGGGTGTCCGTGAGGGGCCGGGTTGCGTGATTGCCGGGGTTCGTGTAAATTAACTCTTCGCTGCCGCTCAGCGAGTGGTTCCCCGGCTGGGGTTCCGTAAGGTGGGTGAGTGGTGGTGGTTTGAGAACTCAAGAGCGTATTTGTACTACTTCTT
>OLPG01003166.1_pt1 | contig 10529 bp, 7 predicted proteins | sample 1672311 | NCBI WGS metagenome assembly OLPG01 (sample SAMEA3136670, study PRJEB25190) | human gut metagenome | biome: human gut; feature: human-associated habitat; material: faeces | place: Austria | collected 2013
CATCAAATTCGTTCCGATAGAAAGAAACATCATTCCACGTAACAGATTCCAGTTCATTTTTTATCCAGTACGTATCATTTAGCGATGCAGCATGCGTAACACGAATATAACCAAGATCATCTTCGCATCCACAATCTTTCATGATCTGTTTCAAGTGTGCATTATGTTTGCTACCTTTTCTGGTTGAAATCCATTCCGCAATATTTGTAAAACCATATGGCAACTGATCTTCATTTTGCGAAATAATTTCATATGAATTTCCAAGAGGTCCTGCCAAAGTATTAAACTGCATTATCTCTTTGTCTTTGTTCATAAGCAAATACATATTCGTTTCCTCTCTTTCTGATTTCATTATAAAGATTCCTGATTGTTATTGTCAAACATAAATATGTGTCATAATGTTTTCTACAAAACAAAACTCCACCGAAAATGATGGAGTTCGTTGCCAGTTTTTCCTATTCAATTGCTTCTCTCTTATACGTCATTCCAAGTCGGTTATACGTTACCTCATATCCGTCACCAATCTTGGTTTCTAACCAGGTATCATAGTCTGTCTCATCTTTTACGACATTCTGACCATCATCGTAATGCACATAATAAAGTTCATCACGCTTTGTGTCACGCTGCTTCTCTGTTAATGTATATTCCGTATTCCAATATGGCTCTTTGTCGTCGTCTTTGGAACTGTAAGCATCAATTGGAAACCATCGTTCAATCTCATAATAATACTTGGTATCATATACTGGTTCCTGTCTGTATACTGGTTCTTCGTATGTCTCAGTATAGTACTCTGTACGGTATACAGGATTTTCATGCACTTGCTCTGTGAAAGTTCCGTTTCCGTTATCCGAATATGTTGTATATGACTCATTATGGTCGAAAACTTGTCTGCTTTTTGTTTCTGTTCTTGTCTCGTAATGGTCAAGAACCGACTTATAACTCCTTATCTCTTGCCTCTCGTCATAGACTCGACCACCAGATGGCACGTACCAATCGCTTTCTTCTACTGTTCGCTCCTCTTCGATTGTGATAGTTCGTTCCCAGGAAAATCCGACAACCGTTTCTGACTTCGTAATTGGTTGAAACAAGAAAAATAGCAATCCGATAACCGCGAACACCGCTGCAATGATACCGCTAATCTTGAGCATATTCTTGTTGCCGCGTATTTTACTCATAATTCGATCACGCAGATTAGTAGGCGACTTTTCAACTATCTCGTTTGAGTTTACATCTTCCCTGTCAACCAAAGTATCGTTTTCGTCATCTTTCGGTGCCGTTTCATCCGGAAGCGTATTTTCGAATATATCTGTTTTTGTTTCCGATTTATCCATCTTCGTTTCTCCGTATTCAAACTCTGCTTCCGATTTTTCGGCACCACACGCTACGCAAACACCATCCCTGACCTTCATCATAAGGATTCTCTTTAATCCAGTTTGCATAAATACCCAGCAGTTTCTCATCCAGTTGAATCTCTTTACACTCCTTCAGCGCATCCAGAATTCCCACTACATATCTCGTATTCACCAGACCGCCGGAACCAAGTCCGCTTTTATAATAATGAAATGCCATGCGGCCAAAAACAGCCACACTCTCTCCCTCTCTCAAAGGAAGTGCCTGCTTCTCATTCTCCAGAAGTACACATCCCTCTGCGGCTGCCTGTCTCGCCAGTGTTGCATATTTCTCTAAATCCAATTTATAATCGTTCATGTTTTATCCTTTCTTTCTGAGAACAACATCTCTCAAGCGATGCAATGATCGTTCCGACCGTTTTTCCCCAATACTTTCTATTCCCCATCTTATCAGAAAAAATCTTTGCTGAAAACACTAAATATTTACAGGAAAATAATCCACCTTTCCTTCAAAACATCTTCAGCCTTTTACGGCACCAAGCGCGATACCTTTGGTAAAATATCTCTGTAAAAACGGATACAGGCATAAAATCGGTAGCATTGCAACAAACGCTATTGCCATTCTGACAGATGCAGATGGAATATCTGCAATTGCAACAGTTGACGCACCAGAAGCATTCTGTGTCAGTGCTGTCAAATCTGAAATCATCTTATTCAGAAGGTTCTGAATGCCATATAACTTCGTATCTCTAATATAGTACAGACCATTTGTCCAGTCATTCCAGTATCCTAATCCGGAAAGCAGACCCATGGCAATAAGAATGGGTTTACCCAGTGGCAATACAATTTTGAAAAAAATCTGGAATTGACTTGCACCGTCAATCTGAGCTGCTTCAAAAAGTGCATCCGGAATACTGGTTGCAAAGAATGTACGAATCAGCATAACATTCATAGCACTCATCAGAAGTCCCGGCACAATATATGCAAGCAGTGTGTTATTGATATGGAAAATTCCTGTATACATGAGATATGTAGGAACCAGTCCACCATTAAATAACATGGTAAAAAATATGTAGAAATTCAGGATTCTTTTTCCTGGAAGATTTTTCAGGGAAAGCGGATACGCCAACAATGCAGACATTGCCACATTAATACTGGTTCCTATTACAGTGACCAGTATTGTAATTCCATATGCCCTGAATACATTTGCAGCATTATCCCAGATAAACTTATAGGCATGAATACTGAACTCTTTTGGAAAAAAGGAATATCCATCTCTAACCAGAGCACTTTCAGAGGTAATAGATGACATAAATAACAAGATAAACGGCAATACAATACAGATTGTAACCAGTATCATGACCGTATGTGCCAATCGTTCAAATCTTTTTGCACTTTTGCTTCTAACCATTTTTTACCTCCTAGAACATTGCATTTTCAGGGCTTAATTTGCGCACAACCACATTTGCCAGCAGTACACAGGCAAATCCGACAATGGACTGATAAAAGCCTGCCGCTGAAGCCATTCCGATATTTCCGGACTGAAGCAGTGCCCTGTATACATAAGTATCGATTACATTGGTGGTATCATAAAGCTGACCGGAATTTTGTGTAACCTGATAGAATAATCCAAAATCAGAATAGAAAATTCTTCCAATGTTTAACAGTGTCAAAGTGATTACAGACGGCATGATCGATGGAAGTGTAATGTATCGGATCTGTTTCCACTTTGAAGCTCCATCCAGTTCTGCAGCCTCATAAAAAGAAGGATCAATTCCGGAAATACTGGAAATATAAATCAGGCATCCATATCCTACACCTTTCCATGTATTTACGATAACCAGGATCACAGGCCAATATTTGGATTCTGAATACCAATTAATTGCTTCTTTCCCGAAAAACGGAAGAATTGTCTTATTCAGCATTCCATTATCCCCACTGAAAAAGGCAAAAGTGATATAACTTACAATTACAATAGACATAAGAAACGGCAGTAAAATTGCACTTTGATAAATTGTTTTGCATGCCTTGCTCCGAATATCACAGATAAAGATGGCAAATGCAATTCCCAGAATCAGGTTGATGATAATAAATACAATATTATAAAGCAACGTATTTCTTGTAATCGTCCACGCATCATTAAACAGATAAGTAAAATTGCTGAGACCGGCCCATGGGCTGCCAAAGATTCCATCTACCACGTTGTAATTTTTGAAAGCAACCACAAGTCCTGCCATCGGCATATAATTATTGATAAAAAGATAAATCAGCCCCGGTGCCATCATCAGATAAAGCGGTACCCATCTTTTAAATTTTGCTTTTTTCATAAATTTTTCCTTTCAATTATCTGGAATATAACAGGGGATGCATAGCGGCATCCCCTGTCTGTGTTATTTATTCTCTTCCAGCCACTTGTCCAGCTGTTCCTGTTTGGTGCTGATCACTTTCTCAATTCCTGCTTTCTTCAGTTCCTCAATAAATTTCGGAAGTGTTTCTTCAGGATCTACTGTACCAGAACCAAGAGCAGCTGCATATTTTGCTTTTACATTACTCAGTGCAGCCAGTTCGTTTGCAACACTTGTAGAATCATAGGTAAATCCGAATGCTTTTGATTTGATTGCACTCTCATTCAGTGCCTTTGTTTCATCCCAGATATCTGGTGAATCACCCTCCCAGATATGCATTTTAAACTGGTCAAATAACTGCCATCCTTCTGCCAGATGATACGTGTTGCTGTCATCTTTTCCATCCGGATAGTTAATGATATTATTTTCAGCATCTACAACTTCGTAATCAACACCTTCTTCCCCCCAGTTCAACAGGTTCAGAATATCTGCATTTCCATATAAATAATCCAGACACTGCATTGTTTTATCTTTATCAGCAGAACTTGAACTGATGCCATAAGTCAGGTAAGAAATTTGTGCAGTACCAGCCCATGGTTCGGAAATCGGAGCAATCTCCATCTCTGTTCCGCAAAGTAAAGCGGCACGGGTATCATATCCTGGTTTGTTTGGTGCAAGGTAAGAAAAAGCGGCACCTGCTTTTACCTGATTCTCCGCACTCTCTGTTGTGGTTGCAGCATCTTTGGACAAATAACCTTTTTGCTGCCAGTCATACATTGTTTCTACAAACTCTTTATATTCATCTGTCTCATAATAATCTACAACTGTCGTATCCTGACCATGATCCATCAATACACCAAATCCATCAGTAAGTGTATCATTCATTTCATATTTGGTATCCGGTGTTGCACTGTTATTGCTTGCCATCATGACCATATCTGGATATTTTTCTTTCACAGTTGCATAAACGTCAGTCAAATCTTTATAATCTGTGATAGAAGATACATCAATTCCACACTCATCCAGAATATCTTTTCGCATAATAACAGATGACTGGCAGAACCATTCGCGTCCTGTTGTCACACCGTATACATAATTTCCGATATTTGCTGCTTTCGCAGTATCACCAAGCAGTTCTTTAATATTATTGCCATATTTGTCGATATATTCAGACATGTCAATAACCTGCTTCGCATTCACCATGGAATTAACCTGTTCCACCAGGATTGGTACAATGTCCATCTTTTCTCCACCGGATAGAATCAGCTTCATTGTTTCCGCATAGGCACCCCAGCTGATCGGTTCGATATCGAGTTCCATATTGATATCTTTCTTCATAATCTCATTGATTTTCTTCTCGATGCGATCTGTATCTTCCTCCTTATCTCCAATATAAGCCATTGTAACTGTATAAGTCTCATCAGAAGAATCTTTAGCCTCTTTTGAACCGGAATCGCCACAGGCAGTCAGCCCCATAGAAGCCAGTACCATAGCCATTCCCGCTGCAATCACTTTCTTATTCATCCTTTTACCTCAATTCTTTTCCTTTTTAATTTTTTTTGATGTATACATCTCTCTGTCTGATGTTTCTCATTATACAGATTTTCCAGTATTTTAATAGTAAAATAACGACCTCACACTTTCCGAAATCCGATTTCTTTTTTCATAGCTTGTCTCTTTTGTTGTATCAAAAGGTCGGAATATTATTATCTTTTTATCGGATTTTTGTTATAATTGTTTTCATCATAATGATTTTATAATATTTCAGGAGGTATTTATATGTATTCCAGACATCGTGTTGCCGGATACTCCATTGATCATGTCATAAAATTTTTGTTTTTTCTGCTGGTTCCGGTTGTAATCCTGGATATCATGATCAGCTGTTTTGTCATTTTTTCCATGCGTTCCCAAAGTATTCAGTCCCTGCAAGATACAACATCCCTTTATGCTTCGCAAATCGACACCGTACATATTTCCATCAATCGCTATTTAATCCGGCTCCTGACTGAAAATGACGATGCAGATACTCTGTTGGAAACACAGGACAAACTGGAATTCATTTCATCCGCAGAATGAGTTCATAATAATATTGATATTTTTCTGGAATCTTTTGAAAAAGGATATCAGATTTTTCTATATAATTCAGAGAATGAACGGATGTATCGTCCTACAGAAATTTTTCAGACACTTACTCAGAATCAGCTCGTACTGCTGAACAAGCATCTGATCCAAAAAATAACTGCGCCCAAAACAAGTTTCTACACGGATGCCTGGGAAGTACTAATGTTCGGAAAGAACGTATATTTTTACAAATCCTTTCATACAGGCTCCCACTACGCCTGCTGTTTTATTCCTGCTGACAATATCATTCAGCCACTAAAAAACATAATTAAAGAAAAAGACGGTTTCATTTCTCTTACCTCGCAAAACGGAACCGTACTTACTAATAAAGAACTGCTGAAGCAACACCATATTGAATTTTCAAGAAAAAGCAATTCCGATTCTTACGAGACTTATAATAAGGGAAATAATCTGATTATCAGCGGTGCTCTGATTATGGGTGCTTTTTATCCTCAGATTATTCTCAGCAAATTCAGGGCTTATGAAAAAATAATCCTGCTTCAGTTTATTCTTGTACTGGCAGTCCTTCTGGTCGCAGTTATCCTGTTTACTTCCATTTTCTATATGAAGAAACACGTTCTGACTCCGATCAAGCTCTTTTTAGAAAATCTGGCACATCTGGATGATTCTGCAGAAACCATCAGTTTAAAAGACACCAATCTTCTCGAACTTGAGCAGGCGAACTCCCAGTTCAAAAATCTGATGCGCCAGATCAAAAAACTGAAAATTGACATTTACGAAAAAGAACTGGAAAAACAAAAAACAATGATGAATTATCTTCAGCTACAGATCCGTCCTCACTTTTTTCTGAACTGTCTGAATACCATTTACAGTATGGCACAGACGCAGCTTTACGAAGAGATCATGAAAATGTCTATGATTACTTCCAACTATTTTCGATATATTTTCCAGAACACCCAGGATCTTGTTCCTGTAAAAAATGAACTGGAACATATAAAAAATTATATGGAAATCCAAAAGATGCGTTACGGAGATACGTTCTCCTATGAAATTCACGCAGAAGAAGGTACAGAAAACATACGAATCCCACCAATTCTGATCCAGACCTTTATAGAAAACGCCATCAAACACTCCAATACTTTTGATGACCCCATAATCATACGCACAGACATCGCCTGGATGACTGCCGGCGGAAATTCACATGAAAATATTCAGATTCAGGTCATGGACACTGGATGCGGATTCTCGGAAGACATCCTGCAATCCCTAAATTCTGCTATTCCTCTGGAACCTCAAAATGGTCACCGTATTGGAATTACCAATGCCATCCAACGTCTGAATCTGCTGTACGGTCAGGGAGAAGCGGTCATTACTTTCTCAAACCTCCCGTCTGGGGGTGCCTGCGTAACCATCCTTCTCCCTGCAATCTGATCCAATTCTCTGCCTAATTTATGAAAGGAAAGTTTTATGAACGCATTATTAGTTGATGATGACCGCTTTGTTGTAGCGGCCCTTGAGAAAAAAATAAACTGGGAGCAACTAACAATCACAGAAGTACTCACTGCTTTCAATATCCGTCAAGCTCAGAAAATCATAGAAAAAAACTCCATCGATATCTGTGTTTGCGATATCGAAATGCCCGGCGGTTCTGGTCTTGATCTTCTTTCCTGGGTCCGGGAATCAGGAAAAGAAATACAATTTATTTTCCTGACCAGCTATGCGGATTTTGATTACGCAAAAAAAGCTATCGAACTGTCCTCCCTCGATTACCAGCTAAAACCTATAGACTTTGATACTTTATTCCATATTCTGGAAAAAGCAGTTTCTAAAGTCAGAAAGAATGCTGCGCTCACCCAGACAAAAGCAGACAGTCAGAAATGGAAAGATAATTACCGCTATATTGTAGATTTATTCTGGAAAGAACTTTTTGCCACCACTCTGTTTCGTGAACCTTCTCTTCTTGAAACAGAATTAAGAAAAAAAGATCTTTCCTATACAGCAGATGACCTCTTCATTCCTGTTTTGTTCCGGCTTTATCCACTCTCCGGCCAGATAATGCCCATGGAGTCTTCCATGGTAGATTTTTCTTTCCAGAATATTACAGCCGAAACCTTTCAGAAATCCTGCATTCTCTATGAGTCTATAGTGATACTGAACACCTTTGAATACGTTGTCATACTTTCTGGATTGCAACTGGAACAAATCCGTCAGCCATTTACAGAAAATCTACTGACACTGTTCAAAAATCTTCAGAGTTTTCTGCACTGTGAAATTGCATGCGGCATTGCACCAGAGGTTTCCCTGACAGAACTGCCTGAAACTCTTACCAGACTACGTGAAATGAGAGAATCCAACCTTAACTCCGTAAATAAACCACTTTTTCTGCAAGATTTTGTTCCCAGCACAACTTCCTACATCCCTCCATCACTGGAAGTAATCAATACTTTTCTGGAACAAAAACAGGCAGACGCAGCTTTACAGAATATCGAAAATTACCTGTCCAAATACATTCAGGCCAGTGGTATCACCAAAAATTTTCTTCTGCATCTGAGACTTGATATCGAACAAATTGTTTTTTCCTATCTACATAAAAACGGAATCGAAGCACACACTCTATTTTCTTCAGAAGAAAGAGACGAACTGATCACAAAATCTCTGGACGCTGTACCATATATGTTTAATTATCTGCGCTATCTGATACAACGCGCCGTAGAATACAATAGCTTCATCAACGAAAAAGACTCCGTCGTTGATATTGTACTCAACTATATCCATCAGCACTACTCCGAAGATATCTCACGTACCATGCTGGCTGATATGGTTTATCTCAATCCAGATTATCTGGCACGACTTTTCAAAAAACAAACGCAGACCTCTATCATCAATTACATCACCACCTATCGGTTAGAAAAAGCAAAAGAGCTTCTGCTCAACCCTGACATCCCGGTTGGAACAGTTGCTTTGAAAGTCGGCTATGGAAATTATTCCTACTTTTCCAAACTGTTTAAAGATGTGGTCGGCTGCACCCCCAATGAATATCGAAAAAAATAAAAAGGTTCTTTCTACGGTATAATTTAGAGGGGCTGTCAAACTGACATCCCCTCTGTATCTATTCTATTTTATTCCTTATGCACTTTCAGAAATTTCATAGTAATTTCCGTTCCACTTCCTTCTTCACTTCTCAGCACAATACTTCCATTCAAAGTGCTGACCGCATGCTTCACAATAGAAAGTCCCAGTCCGGTACCTCCAATCTCTTTGGAATGACTTTTATCCACTCTGTAAAATCTCTCAAAAACTCTATCCTGATCTTCCTTTGGAATTCCCACACCTGTATCCTTGACTACAATCTGTATCTCATGTGCAGTCTGAGTCAGAAAAATGCTTACACTTCCATCATTTCGGTTATACTTAATGGCATTATCGCAGACATTATAAACTGCCTCTTCCAGAAGTGTCCGAACTGCTTCCATCTTCATACTGTCCCCACAGATATAAAGATGCACATTCATGCTCTGTGCTTTCTCCTTCAGACTTTCAAAGGCATTCTTACAAACCTGATAAACATCCACCAGTTCCCAGGTGTAGGATGTTTTTTCCTCGTCAAGCTGGGAAATCTGGATCACATCCTCAACCAGCTGAAGCAGTCTCTGGGATTCCTTATAAATACGCCCTGCAAACTTGGGAATATCCTCACATTTCACCAGACCGCCCTGCATGATCTCCGCAAATCCTGAAATAGAAGTCAGAGGAGTCTTCAGCTCATGAGAGACATTTGCCGAAAACTCTCTCCGCAGATTCTCCCTCTCAAGCTTCTCTGTCACATTCACAAGCAGGATCACAGCACCTTCTGTTTTTTGTCCACGTACCACAGGATTGGCAATCAACTGGATATCGCTTCCATTTAATTTCAATATCAGTTCCGCATGTTCTCCGCTGAGAACCTGCTCGATCGCATGTCTGAAATCTTCCGCACGATCCAGACAGTAAACACTTTCTCCCTGACATACTTTATCTACCCGGAACAGATTCCATGCACTGGAATTGGCAGAAAGAATCATGGTATACCTATCAATCACGATCAGACCTTCCTGCATATTTTCTGTAATAAGAGAGAATTCTTCCTGCTGCTGTTTTGCCAGTTCCAGCTGCTTCTGGATTTGCCGGTTCTGTTTATGGATTTTACCTAAAAGCGGAGAAAGCTCCTCGTAAATCTTATTCTCCTCCGGATGCTCCAGATCCAGCTCATTCACAGGTTTTACGATCCTTTTTGATATCACAGATGCCATGATTCCTGATAGAATCAGCATCAGAAATAAGAGTCCACATAAGGGAAGAAGAAGATTTTCAACCAGTGCCAGCACAGAATCCTGAGTGCCTGAAACTCTCAGCACAGTTCCATCCTTCAGACGCAGTGCATAATAAATTGTTTTCTCAGAAAGTGTATCCGAATACCTGGAACATTCTCCTGCACCATATTTCTCTGCTTTCTGAAATTCAGTTCTGTTCTTATGATTTTGCATTTCATCTGCATCAGCCTTATTATCAAAAAGCACAGTTCCATCCTTATTAATATAAGTAATCCTTGAGCTCTTATCCTTTACATTCTTCAGATAATCTGTTCCCTGTTGCTCCACACCATATGCCAGATAAGCAGCTTCCTTAGACAGCTCTTTGCGCATCTGTCCGTCAAAATTGCTGTAAAGGATTCCCATTACAGCAGCCAGTCCCACAGTCAGAACCAATGCACATA
>OLPG01003169.1_pt1 | contig 10522 bp, 8 predicted proteins | sample 1672311 | NCBI WGS metagenome assembly OLPG01 (sample SAMEA3136670, study PRJEB25190) | human gut metagenome | biome: human gut; feature: human-associated habitat; material: faeces | place: Austria | collected 2013
CTGCCGGACAGGTCGATATCGTTCTGTAAGTTGAAAATCCTGCCATAGCTGTAATAATCGTCCTGGCACCTCTGAACATATTTTAAAAACTCTTCTTTATTGGAAATCGAAATCTCTTCTACGACGATATCGGTTTCGCGATTTTCCAGCGCTTCTTCTGCGGTAACTGCCACTGCCTCTTCCTGCTTCTTTTCCTCCGCATACGCCATAGAACCGTTCTGTAAAATCGCTGTTGGCAGCATGGAAACGCTCAATAACACCGCCAGCCATTTTTTACAGCTGTTCGTTCTGTTCTTCATCGCTGTCCTCCTTTTTCGCATCCTGTTCGCCCGGCTGTGCTGCTGTGTTCGGTTGTGACACGTCGTCCGGCTGTGCTGCTGTGCCCGGTTTTGCTGCATCATCCGGCTGTGTCAATCCTTCCTGTTCCATTACAAGCTCTGTCTCTTTTCCTCCAATCGGCAGTCTTGATTCAAAAGAAGCCTGCATGGAACCGCTAAAGCTTCCCTTGATCTCCGCGTCGATTTCACCCTGTATATAACCCTTGACACGGCCATTTACAATCATCCGTCCGGAAACATCTCTTCTGGTCGCCTGGGGCAGATTAATTGTCAAAGCAGTCTTTTCGATAATGATATCGCCCAGCAGCAGAATCTGCGGCAGGACAAACAGTACCAGTATAATGGAAATCAAGGTTCCTCTTCCCAGTGCAATACCGATTGAAGCAACTGTCGCATCCGATGCGATCTGTCCGATCAGAAAACCTGCTCCGGTCAGAATCGTACCGGAGGTAAAGATTGTCGGAAATGCCTGATTGATTGTTTCAATAATTGCCTCATGAATCGGCATCTGTTTTTTCAATACCATATAACGACTGGATATAACGATCGCATAGTCGATCGTCGCACCCATCTGGATTGCGGATACAATCAGGTACGCAATGAAAAATACACTTCCTCCTGTCAGCGTAGGCACAGAGAAATTGATCCAGATACTTCCCTGAATGGTCAATACCAGCAAAATCGGGAGTCCGGCGGACTGGAATGTGAACAGCAGAATAATCATAACAAACAACGCTGTCAGTACACTGATAATAATATTATCTGTTGCAAACGAAGACATCAGGTCATGATTGCTTGTGCAGTCACCAACCAGTATCACGTCTGATTTATTATAATACTTCGCGCAAATATTGCGGATGTCATCCATTGCCGTATACGCTTCGTCCCCTTCCGTCGGCACACTGACAGTCAGAACCAGTCTGGAATAATCCTCTCCCTGCAGCTGCAGCTGTGCATCATGCAGCGTATTATAAAGGTCCGTCAGCTTTTCATCCATATCCGCATCCAATGTGACGTAGCCTTCCTCATACTGATCATACAGGAATAAAAACATATCTATAATCGGCACTTTGTACTCGTCGATGCCTGTAAAAATCGGACCGTTCTGTCCCTGTTCATAGGCATATGCCATATACAAAACCCGTACGATCTCAATATCCAGATCTGTCAATTCAGAAAATGCACGAGGCGCGATTTTATCCGTCAGGACATAATCATCGTTGATCGAAACGTTTGCAAGCCCTGTCACGGTGTTGACATAATCGAGCGTTTCAAATTCCTTCAGAACCTTTTTCTCGGATTCATAATCGCCCTTCGGCACCAGAATTGCAATCTGATTCGAAACGCCAAACTCGTCTTCAATTTTATGCCTGGCAATTCTCGTCTCACTTTCCCTTGCGGCCGGAACGGAATTGACATCATACAGATAACTGCAGTTATTTGCCATCCATGCTGCAAAGCAAAGCAGTATCACAAATACAGGCGGAACGATAAATCTTGTCAGGTTCGCCCATTTACCTGCAAACGAAATATTCGGAACAAAGCTCTTGTGATGCGTGTTGTCAATTCCCTTTGCAAAGATCATCAGAATCGCAGGCATCAGGAAGAATACGGAGATCAAACTGAAAATAATTGCCTTTACCAGTACGATACCCATGTCATAGCCCAGACGAAAATGCATGAACATCATCGCCACCATGCCGGAGATGGTCGTCAGGGAAGAAGAACTGATCTCCGGTATTGCCTTTGACAGCGCAACCTTAATCGCAGATTCCGCATCCATCGTCTCATGCTCTTCCATAAAACGATCACAAAAAATAATCGCATAGTCAATTGCCAGCGCCAGCTGCAGAACGACAGAAATCGAATCCGTTACGCTGGAAATCGTTCCCATCAGGTAGTTTGTTCCCTTATTCAGGAGTGCAGCCACACCAAACGTAATCAACAGTACCGGGATTTCCATATATGCCTTCGTGGAAATCAGCAGTACTACTACAATAATCACAACTGCAAGAACCAGAATCAGATTCATGTCATTATTCAGGGATTCTGTCTGTTCTTCTTCAGAGCCGACTGAGGTAGATATATAGGTATCATAATCCGAAAGCAGCTCCTTTACCGCCTGCTTGGCATCCTTGCTGATCTCATCGTCTTCTGCGCCGTCAAAGGTCACATCAAACAGGGCGTTCGTTTTGTTGTAATGATCCGCAGAATCATCAAAGGCAACTTCCTTCACACCCTCTACCGCCTCCAGCTTTTCCACCAGCGCATCTGCGTCCTGCCAGGTAATATTCGACACCATGATCCTGGCACTGCCATATGTCATAAACTGTTCATCCATCAGGGTCAGACCAATTCTCGTCTCACTGTCTGCCGGCAGATATTTTGTAATATCCTGATTTACCGATACTTTATTCATGCATGCTGCACAGTAAATACACGCAATGGCAAACAATACCAGAAAAGCTTTTCTTTTGTTGACAATAAAGGTTGCTACTGTCAGCCAAAAATTCCCTTTTTCCTTTTTTTCTTCCATTCGATTCACTCCTTGACCTCTGCTTTTCAACAAGAAATTTCATTCTATATTATAAAATCACTCCTTATTCTTTACAAGTAAATTTTCCCGTCAATTTCCCCAATCTGTCCAAAAAATTATATCCACTCTGCCAATTGTGTACCTGAACTTTTTCGATTAAGATTAAGGTACTGACATTATTTTAGGGGAGAGACAGAAGTTATGGAAAAGAGACAACACAAGCAAAAAGCAGTTCTGATGACAGAGGGACCGATCTGGCGGTGCCTTTTATTATTTGCACTTCCGCTGATGGCCGGCAACCTGTTTCAGCAGCTTTACAATACGGTAGACAGCATCGTCGTCGGTAATTTCGTTGGAAAAGAAGCACTCGCCGCAGTCGGCTCCACGGATAGCGTTATCAATACCTTTATTGGTTTTTTTTCCGGCATGTCAACCGGTGCAGGCGTCATCATTTCCCAATATTACGGCGGCAAAAAAGAAGAAAAGGTTTCCATCGCCGTCCAGACAACCATCGCGCTGACACTTTGCATGAGCATTCTCTGCACGGTGCTCGCCCTTTTGCTTGTTCCATCCCTGCTGCGCCTCATGGGCACTCCGGATGATGTCTTTCCTGAGGCTGCAACCTATCTTCGCATTTACTTTATCGGTGTCACCGGACTTTTGTTCTATAACATGGGTGCCGGCATTCTTCGCGCGGTCGGAGATTCCAGACGTCCGCTCTATTTTCTGATTTTCTGTGCGGTTTTGAACACGCTGCTGGATCTTTTATTCGTCGCAGTTTTGCGGTTCGGTATCGCGGGTGCTGCCTGGGCAACGATCCTTTCCCAGGGAATTTCTGCCCTCCTGACACTCTTTGTCCTGACCCGCGAAAAAGCCTGTTACCGCATCATTTGGAGTAAGGTCCGTCTGGATCCGAACATGACGAAAAAGATTTTCTTTCTCGGACTTCCCGCCGCAATTCAGATGGCAGTCACTTCCTTTTCCAATGTTTTTGTACAGGCATACATCAATCGTTTTGGTTCTGCTGCTATGGCAGGCTGGTCTTCCTATGGAAAAATTGACAAATTCTGCGTACTTCCGATCCAGAGTCTTTCCCTTGGCGTGACCACCTTTGTCGGTCAGAACCTTGGTGCACGCAAAATAGACCGTGTCCGGCAAAGCACTAAGGTCGGCACACTGCTCTGCTTTGCCGTCGCGATCCTCATTACGATTCCTGTCTTGATTTTTGCCCGTCCTCTCGTCTCCATGTTCAACCGCACGCCGGAGGTTTTAGACTACGGCACACTTTTCATCCGTCTGGAAATGCCGTTTTACCTCGCCCTTTGCATCAATCAGGTACACGCAGGTACGCTGCGCGGTATCGGCAATACGAAAGCCCCCATGGTCATCATGATGAGCTGCTTTATCGTGTTCCGACAGATTTATCTTTACACGATCACACAATTTACAGACTCTGTCATCGCCGTTGCGCTCGGCTATCCGCTGGGCTGGGTGTTGTGCAGTATCTGTCTGTTTACCTATTACCGTCACACGAAGCTGGAAACGTATCTGCGGTAAAAACAGCTCCGGACGCCAGCGTTTTTGCAATGGCCTCCGGAGTTTCCTGTTTTCCGTTTTTTTCCCACATAACAAACACATTCATCAACGCACCGCCATAAAAATACAGCTCGTAGGGCTGGATCTTATAAACCGGTTGAATCCGTTCCATCATAAAAGAGTTCATAGCTTCCAATATGATATGATACAAATGCGCATCTACAAGCTTCAGGATAAAGGCTGCATACTGATCAAAATACTTCAGTGCATGTTCTATACTCCCTGGATCATGAAATTTTCCGCCTTTTTTTAGGATCTCGCTGCGTTCCCGGACATACCCGTTTACAATCTCATGAAAGTAATCTGCAAGCGCATCTTCTTTTTGTTCATAATAATGATAAAACGTCATTCGGGAAACACCGGCACGTTTTACAATATCGGATACCCGGATCTCTTCATATGATTTTTTATCCATCAGGGAAAAAACGGCTTCTCCGATGCACATCCGCGTAAAACGGGTTCTGTTTGTATATTTTTTCCCAAATAATTCCGCCATATCCTTCTCCTTTGCCCTGCATTGTAGCATCATAGCACAGCTTTCGGTTTATTTACAATCCTCCCAGCAAATCTTCCATAACATCCTGTACTGTCTCTATCTGATTTGCCAAAAAACCCTGCGCTCCGCAAAAAAGCAAGCCATTTTCTGTATCTCCCTTTACGGCATGGATCAACGCTTCTGTAATACAATAGGGTATTTCCGCCGGATTACAGTGCTTTAGACATCCAAAGCATTTTTGCGGTCTTTGGACCTTCTCTACATGTTCCAGAAAAGAATTTCTGATTGCGCGCCCCGGCATTCCAACCGGACTTGACACCAGTACAATATCCTCTTTCCGTGCCTTCAAATACGCATCTTTATATGCACTGTCTGCGTCGCATTCTTTGGTTGTAATAAACCTGCTTGCAACCTGAATCAGATCCGCTCCAAGCATAAACCCATGCTCTGCCCGCGCCTTATCACAGATCCCGCCGCCGACTGCAACGGGTATTTTCCTTTCCGCCTTTTTTTCATAAGCTCGTACCAGTTTCAGTATTTCAGAGATTTCCATATCATAATCCATTTTCTCTTCCAGCTGTTTTCTGGAAAATCCAAGATGTCCGCCAGCCTCCGGACCTTCGATCACTATAAAATCCGGATATCGATGATATTTTTTCTCCCAGTATTTCAAGATCAGTGCCGTCGCACGGGCACCGGAGACGATCGGTGCAATTGCGATGTCGGTATCCGAAACCATTGCCGGAAGCTCCAGCGGCAACCCGGCGCCGGACACAATAAAATCTGCGCCGGTCTCAACGGCCTTTCTTACATAGGTCTCATAATGATTCATTGCCACCATGATATTAAACCCGAGGATACCATCCGGTGCAATCTTTCTCGCCTTTTGCAGTTCTTCCTCCATTGCCTTCAGATTTGCCAAAACCGGGTTTTGTTCAAATTCAGGCTGTAAAAAGCCGATCTGCGCGGCCGAAATGGTTCCGACTCCCCCTTCCTTCGCCACTGCCCCCGCCAGTCCGGACAGGCTGACTCCAATTCCCATTCCTCCCTGAATCAGCGGTTTTTTCAATCTTTTTTTTCCAATCCATACCTGGCTTTTCATGGTAGTTCTCCTTCGTACTAATTTCTTCTAAAGAGGATGCCGGGTTCAAAGCTTCCGGAATCTTTCATACCGTCTGTCACAAAGTTTTTCAGGCTCCAGCACAGCATATTGTTTTAAAAACCTTCTTAATTCTTCCCGAAGCTGTTCCAACACTGATCCCATATTCTGTGTGGTCAGTTTTTCCGGTTCTTTGATCATCCGCTCTGCTGCCTGTGCGGCCACAACATCCTCTGCAGTCAGCTTCATTTTATCTGCAGCCTCGGGCGCACACTTTTTATCTTTCCAGAGTATACTTGCAAAACCTTCCGGGGATAAAACAGAATACACCGCATTCTCCATCATCCACACCTCATCTCCACAGGCGAGAGCCAGCGCTCCGCCGCTTCCCCCTTCCCCGATAAAGATGGATACAACCGGTGTTTTCAGCCTGCTTATCTCCAACAGATTTTCCGCAATTGCGGATCCCTGACCGCGCTCCTCAGCTCCAATCCCGCAAAAAGCTCCGGGGGTATCTACGAAACAAATCACCGGCCGATGAAATTTTTCCGCTTCCTTCATCAAACGAAGAGCCTTCCGATATCCTTCCGGCTGACACATTCCAAAATTATGCTTTACCCGATCTTTGGCCTTTTCCTGGGCGATCACAGTAACCGGAACTCCTTCAAACAGCCCAATTCCTCCAATCAGCGCCGGATCATCTCCAAACCTCCTGTCCCCATGAAATTCATAAAATTCAGAAAAAAGTGCCCGGATATAATCACTGCCCACAGGTCTGTCCGCCCGTCGTGCAGCAAGCACATGCTCCCATGCCGATTCCGATTCTTTTTGCTCCAGGACCAGACAGGCTGCCGGATTCCTTTTTGCATCTTCCGGCATTTCTGTATCCACCAGCTGACAAAGCGCCTTTTTACAGCCTTCCCGGTCGTGCATTCTGCAGAGATCCGCCAGTACCTTTTTTAACTCAGAACGTTCTGTGATCCGATCTACGAATCCGTGCTCCATTAAAAATTCTGAGCGTTGAAAGCCCTTGGGCAAACGTTGTCCGATCGTCTGTTCAATTACCCGAGGTCCGGCAAACCCAATCAGCGCATTGGGCTCTGCCAGTATCACATCTCCTTCCATCGCAAAGCTCGCTGTCACACCGCCAGTGGTCGGATCTGTCAATACACAAACAGACAAAAGTCCTGCCGCGTGGTGCTTTGCCATTGCAGCGGATACCTTTGCCATCTGCATTAAAGAATGAATTCCTTCCTGCATACGTGCACCACCGGAGCAGGTAAACAGAATTAACGGTAAGTTTTCCGTCGTTGCTTTCTCGATCAGACGAGTCAACTTTTCCCCGACAGCCCATCCCATGCTTGCCATCATGAAACGGCTGTCCATTACGCCAATCGCTGCCGGTATACCATCTATGGAGCCTGTTCCTGTAACGATGGCTTCCTTCATTCTGGTCTTCAGCCTTTCCGCTGCCAGCTTTTCTTCATATCCCTCAAACCCCAGCGGATTTTCTCCGACCAGCTCTCTGTCTGATTCCTGAAAGGTTCCCTCATCTGCCACTCTGCGGATTCTCTCATAAGCACGTACTTTAAAATAACCTCCGCACTTTGGACAAATATAATATGCATCCCGCACTTCCTGTACGAGAATCGGTTTTTTACATCTGCTGCAGCGGCATAATAAGCCATCCGGAACAGTTGTGGTGCTTTCTCTTTTTTTCAAAGCCGTTTTTGTTTTTTTAAAAACATGATCCAGATTCACTTGCTTTCTCCATTCCTGCGTTCCAGAAATTCAATGTCCGTTTTTCCCTGCCGGAACTCTTCATTCTCCAGAAGCTCATACAAAAAATCTACATTTGTATCTACGCCCTCTATGATCACTTCTCCCAGGGCACTGTGAAGCTTTTCAATTGCCTCCCGGCGGCTTTTCGCCCATACACTGATCTTTGCGATCATTGCATCATAAAACGGCGGAATCGTATAACCACTGTAAATGGCAGAGTCAACACGGACACCCTTTCCTCCCGGCAAATGCAGCCCCGTAACCGTTCCCGGGCATGGTGCAAATCCTGCGTCCGGATTTTGAGCGTTTATTCTGACTTCTATGGAATGACCATTTACAGACACATCTTGCTGCTGCAGTAAAAGCAGCTGTCCATCCGCAATTCGAATCTGCTCCTTGATCAGGTCCACACCCGTAACCCATTCCGTAACCGGATGCTCTACCTGAATTCTGGTATTCATTTCCATAAAATAAAATTTTCCATCCGGCTCCAGTAAAAACTCTATCGTACCTGCGTTCACATATCCAGCTGCCTTTGCCGCGTCCACAGCACATTCCCCCATTTTTTGACGCTGACTTTGGGAAAGGCTTGCACAGGGTGCTTCCTCCAGCACCTTCTGATGCCGTCGCTGCATAGAACAGTCCCGTTCTCCCAGATAGATCGTATTTCCTGCACGATCTGCCAGAATCTGTACCTCCACATGCTTTGGTCCGGTCAGAAAATGCTCCAAATACATTGCTCCATCTCCAAAGGATTGTTTTGCTTCTGTCTGTGCTATCCGGAAATTTTTTCTGAACTCCTCCGGGCTTTGTGCCACACGCATACCCTTTCCGCCGCCTCCAAGGGCAGCCTTGATCATGACAGGATATCCGATCGCTTTTGCCTGCTCCAGTCCATCTTCTTCCTCATAAACAGCATCCCTGCTGCCCGGAATAATCGGGATTCCTGCTTTCTGCATCGTATTTCTGGCTTCCTGCTTATTCCCCATTCGTGCGATCACCTCTGCAGGAGGACCGATAAAAATAATCCCACATTTTTCACACAGCTCTGCAAACCGGCTGTTCTCTGACAGAAATCCAAATCCCGGATGAATCGCATCCGCCCCTGTTACAACAGCGGCGCTCAGAATCTGTTCCATTGCCAGATAGCTGTCTGTCGGACGCGCAGGTCCGATGCAGACAGCCTCATCTGCCAGCTTTGCATGCAATGCATCCCGGTCTGCTTCGGAGTACACAGCAACCGTCTCAATTTCCATCTCCCGACACGCCCGGATGATCCGAACCGCAATTTCACCTCTGTTTGCAACAAGTACCTTTCTGATCATGTCTGTTATCAAGCTCCTATCATAAATGTCAGCTCTGCCCTTGCAACAATCTTTCCGCCTACACTGGCAGTTGCCTCTCCGATTCCCATCGGTCCTTTTTTTCGGATAATGCGTGTTTCCAGGCAAAGTCTGTCACCCGGAATCACTTTTCCTTTAAAGCGGCATTTATCCACTGCACCAAAATATGCAATTTTCCCTTTGTTTTCCGGAAGCGATAAAATCGCTACTGCTCCTGTCTGCGCCAATGCCTCCAGGATCAGCACTCCCGGCATTACAGGCTCCTCCGGAAAATGTCCGGCAAAAAAATCTTCCCGGTATGTAACACATTTATAGCCAACTGCATATTCTCCCGGCTCATAATCCTCAATTCCGTCAATCAGCAAAAAGGGATGTCTGTGCGGAATCAGTTCCTGGATCTGCATAATATTCAACTGCTTCATAGGGTTCTCCATATCCGTTTTAGTTCTGTTCTTCCACAATAAAAAGCGGCTGCCCGTATTCTACCATCTCCCCGTTTGATACAAGAATCTGCTTCACGGTCCCGCAGTAATCACTTTCCAGCTCATTCATCAGCTTCATGGCTTCCACAATTCCAAGGGTCTGACCCTTTTCTATCCCGTCGCCTTCCTGTACAAAGGGTTCGGCATCCTCTGCTGGCGCTGCATAAAAAATACCAACCAGCGGGGAGACTACCGTTTTTGTATGCTCTGTTTTTGTGGGCTCTGTTCCTGTAAGCTCCACCGGTGACATCTGTTTTGACTGTTCTTGTGGACTTTCCGACTGTTTTTGCAGCTGCACCAAAGTGCTTTGTGTTTCTGGATCTGTTTGCTTACGAGGCTGCTTCTTTTTTAGGCTTAAACGCATACCGTTTTGTTCCAGGCAAAAACTGTCAAGCTCTGATGCCGATACCCGGTCGATCAGCTCTGCGATCTGTTCCAATTCCATATCTGTTACTCCCTGTTTCCTTCCTCATAGCGTTTCATTAAAATAGTGGCATTGTGTCCGCCAAAGCCAAGGGAATTGCTCATTGCATAATCCAGTTTTTTCTGCTTCGGTGCACCAATGGTATAATCGAGGTCACATTCTGCATCCGTCTCCTTCGTACCGACAGTCTGATGAATAAAGCCCTCCTGCAAGGTTTTCACACATACAATTGCCTCTACTGCACCAGCCGCACCAAGTAAATGCCCGATCATGGATTTGGTGGAATTAACAGTCACCTGTTTTGCTGCTTCTCCAAATGCCCGTTTGATCGCCCGTGTTTCAAACAGATCATTATGATGCGTCCCTGTTCCATGTGCATTGATATATCCGATCTGATCCGGCTCTGTTTCTGCCTCCTGCATAGCA
>OLPG01003170.1_pt1 | contig 10521 bp, 8 predicted proteins | sample 1672311 | NCBI WGS metagenome assembly OLPG01 (sample SAMEA3136670, study PRJEB25190) | human gut metagenome | biome: human gut; feature: human-associated habitat; material: faeces | place: Austria | collected 2013
GTGGATTACTTGTTGTTTTCGCACCAATGGTTAAAACAATCTTTGGTTCTAAATATTATAATAGAAACTATGGTTTGATCTTTATTGGTTATGGTATTGGGGCTTTCGTTGGTCCTAAGATTTCCGCAAGTTTCTTTGATGCTACAGGATCTTATGTGATGGGATTCATTGGTTCAGCTATTCTTGCTGCAGTTGCTGTTTTATTAGTCGTTGTGGCTAAAAAACTTGCTAACAAAATGTTAAATGCTTAATTATAAGGGGTGAAAAATTTCACCCCTTTATTTTATACTTTCCTTTACCTTCTTTAATCATTTTTCCTTCATCACAAAGCTTCTTTAAGATTCTTTGTAATTGTCTTCGACTACAATGAAGATAATTTGTGGCTTCTTCAATGCTTTTTAATGAACCATAACAATAATATTTCAAATAATATAAAAAACGTTCTTCAATACTTTGATAAACAAATTGATTGGTTGATGATTGTTTTAATTTAGAAACGATTGAATTTAAAAGTGTATGTAGAAATTTTATATCTTGATTAAGCTTTTCTTTATTATCTTTTAAAGATAGCGCCAACGTTTTGACCTTTGTTTTTGCTTCCGCAAAAAACATCGGATTTAAATCATCAACAAATTCCATATCACCTAAAATACATAATTCTTCACTTTGAGAAACTACAGTTTGTCTTCCCTCTTGATCAATAAAAGAAATCAATAACGTTCCTTCTAATACAAATTGAATATATTGTGTTTTTTCTAAAGGATTGATCATTGTTTCATCTTCTTCATATTCAATCCCTATAAATTCATATTCCTTAGAAAAATAATTGTCTATTTTATATTCTTCTTTTACTTTATTTATTAAATTTTTATCATAGATCTTTTTCATACCTCTATTGTGTCACATGTCACAATAATTGACAAATCATTTTGTTATACTTCCCTAGAAAGAGAGAGATTTATATGAATAATAATGATTTATTTGAAAAAGCGCCTATATCTAAAGCATACTTTAAACTTGCTTTACCCGTTGTATTAAGCATGGTTATTTCTTTAGTCTATAATATGGTTGATACATTTTTTGTAGCACAGACACAAAATACAAATCTTGTTGCTGGTGTTTCTTTATGTGCGCCTATTTTTACTTTAATGATAGCTTTAGGAGACATCTTTGGTATTGGAGGTAGCTCTGTTATTTCTCGTTTATTTGGACAAAAACAAGATGAAGAAGGAAAGAACGTCAGTGGTTTTTGTTTCTATGGAGCTATTGTTTGTGGTATCTTAGTTTCTCTTATTATGATGATTGCTAGAAAACCAATTTTAACAATCCTTGGAACAAATCAAGCAACACTTCCTTATGCCAGCCAATATTATACTTATATGGCTTTAGGAGCAACTTTAATTATCGTTTCCTTGACTCCTAGTAATCTCATGAGAACAGAAGGATTAGCTACAGAATCAATGATTGGAACAATTACTGGTTCAATTATCAATAAGATTTTAGATCCTATTTTTATTCTCTATTTAAACATGGGAGCTGGTGGTGCAGCTATCGCAACCATTATTGGTTATTTTGCATCTGACCTTGTTTTTATTTATCTTACTTTAAAGAAAAGTAAGAAATTATCAATTTCTTTAAAACATACACATATTACTAAAAATGAAGTCATTTCTATTTTTACAATTGGTATTCCCGCCTCTATTACAAATTTAATGTCTAGCTTTGCGATGGCGATGACAAACAATTATTTAGTTACTTATGGAAATGACAAAGTAGCAGCTATGGGAATTGTTTTAAAAATCAATATGATTGTTTTACTTGTCATGATTGGTTTTGCTTTTGGTGCACAACCTTTACTTGGATATAATTATGGTGCACATAATACTAAACGTTTAAAAGAAATTATTAAGTTTGATTTATTTGTAGAAATTACTTTTGCAGTTATTACATCTATTATCTTAGCTTTATTTACATCATCATTTATTAAAATATTTATGAATGATCCTTCTATTATTCAAGCTGGAACATTGATGTTAAGATTTTTGCTTTTATCTTCTCCTTGTGTAGGGATTATTCTTGTCTTTACAACTTTATTTCAATCAGAAGGAAAAGCACTTCCTGCATTATTACTTTCAATAGGTAGACAAGGTATTGTTTTTGCAATTTTTCTTCTTTTATCAAATATTTTTGGATATTATGGTATTATTAGTAGTCAAATGATTGCGGATATTATCACTGCAATCATTGCACTTATTTTATATAAAATATATAAATAACAAAAAGATGTCTTGTACTATATAAGACATCTCTTTATTTTAAAATACTTATAATCTTTTCAATTTGATTTTTTGTAAGTACTTGATTCCTTCTTAGATGTAAAATATCATCTATTTCACTTTTATCATTAACAGTATATTCGCTTTCTACTGGACTATTCATATTTACAAATAAAACATAACCTTCTATCCATAAATCAACACCATAATACTTCAAATATTCCTTTAACAAATATATTTCTCTTTTTAGTTGTTTAATAGGATTTCTTATTTCTTTTATATATTCTTTGTTTCCACTACTTATTTTATACTTATTCCAATATTGATCATCTTCATTTCCCACAAGTTTACCACTAAAATTCTTTACTTCAAAAATAAAAATACCATTATTGTTAATAACAACATAATCTAATTCTGTATTTCTTCCATGTATTGATATATTCACATTGTTCAATAATAAATCATTTTCATTCAAATAATGATTTAATATCTTCTTTGCTTGTAATTCTCCTTCTTTCCCTGCAATTCTTTTTTGATCTTCACCATTTGATAAACTTAAAAGTAAAATTATGAATAATATAATTACAAAAAAGATAATCACTATTATCTGCATTATGTATCACCTCTTATCCATTATAACAAAAAGAGAAGAACCAAGTCTTCTCTCTTTTACTTTCTAACGAACATATTTTTTCATTACAATAATGTAAATTCCTAATAAGCTTATACCTAGTAAAGCCATTGGTACAATACTATTTGTATTATCTCCTGTTGTTACAGCTTTTTTACTTTCTACTTTTGTTTCTTTTTTAGAAGCTGTTTCTTCTTTCTTTGTTTCAGTTTTCACATTTTCTAACTTAGCAAGCTTTTCTGTTTCTAACACTTCTTTACATACTGTACATTCTTTATGTTTTGATCCTTCTTTAGCTACTGTTGGTTGTTGATCAATGATCCAATCACTTGATATATGTTCTCCTTTAGAATCCTTATCTTCATAATATTTATTGATTGTTTTTGAGGTTTTTCCACATCTTGAACATACATACCAATATGTATCGTGTTCCTTACAATTAGTTGCTTTTTCTCTTAAAAATTGTGGATTCTTAACTTCTATATAAGCATGTCCTAAATGAGTACCTGTTGCTGCAAATGCTTCTGTACCTTTTGCTCCACAAATACAACTCTTATAATATCTAGCAGGTGTCATACAAGTAGCTGGAGTCGCTAAATATTCACTACTTTCAACTTCTTGATCATACACATGATTTCCTACTTCTGCAGATTCATAATACTTATCTTGTGCATTTTCATCATCTTTAGCACTAGCATCACATCTTGAACATGCATACCAATATGCATCATGTTCTTGACAGTTACTTCCTTGAGATTTTAAGTATTTTTCATCTTTTATTTGTTTTGTATATTCATGTCCTAATTTTGTATCTTTATCTTCAAATGTTTCTGTAGTACTTACTTGACCACAAGTACAGCTTTTATAATAGATAGCATTTGTTGTACATGTTGCTTTGTCTTTTAAAGTACTTACTCCATTGACTTCTTTTAATTTTTGATCAAAAGTATGTTCTTCCCAAACTGCTTTAATTTCCTTATTTTGATCATCTTTAGTAAATACTCTTTTATCTCCTACTTTATAAACAGTATTGTCTACTTGCCAGCCTTTAAAATGTTTTCCATTTGGAGCAACATATTCACATTTTGGGAAAGTAAATTCTTTATCTAATTCAATAGCTGGATTAGTCATTGTTCCTGTTCCACCATTAGAATTGTATTTGATTTTTAATTGGAATACTAATGCATCAATTGCATCATTGATGGCTTTTGCCATAGCATCTACTTCATCTTGTTCTGTTATATTTTTACTACGTACAACTGTTTTAATAGCATCTTCTACCTTTGAAAAATCTTCATAGTTATCTTTATTAAGTTTATTTGCTTTTTCAATAGCTTTATCTACTTCTGTATAATCTGCAGCTTTATATTCTAATTGATCAATTGCTTCATTAATAGCCTTAGCATAACCATTAACAACCTCTTGTTCAGTAATATCTTTATCACGATTGACTGCGTTAATAGCATCCTCTACCTTTGAAAAATCTTTATAATTATCTTTATTAAGTGAATTTGCTCTTTTAATAGCTGCATCTACATCTGTATAATCTGCACCAGCATATGTCATACTTAATAATTTAGCTATAACACTATCAAATATTGCTGTAGCCTCTTTTGAGCTTTTAGCTCCCATATAATAAGCACTATTTTCTGCTCTAGTTCCTAAGTTTTTATAACTTTGGGCATCTGAGTAATTACTAGAAACTCCATGCATATAAGCATTAAACTTTTCTGCATCTGACCAACTACCACTTCCTACATGTCCAGTAATAGATGGATCAGTTAAAGAAAACATTCCAAATGTATAAACTTCTGCATCTTTTTTTATTTCCTTTGATGTTGTAATAGCTTTATTAGCGACATCATCATCAAAATTATTCAAAGTCGTTGGCTGACCATCCGTTACAAAAAAAACAATTCTTTTGGCATCTTTTCTACTTTCATCATTTTTACTTTGTTCAATTTGTTTTAGCGCTAATTCCATTGCATAATCTGAACGTGTTGCCCCTGCAGGACTAATGCTGTTTACAACATCTTTTAATTGTTCTTTGTTTTCATTTGTGGCAGTAAAGAAATTATTCATAATTTGCGTATAATTATATCTATATCTATTTTCAGTATAGGTATCATTCCCTACTTTATCTGATTTATCTCCAGCAAATTTAATAATCGAAATTCTACTTTGTTTATTTACCTGATTTATCTTTGAATTATTTTCAGCAAAGCCCTCAATAAATTGATTAATTGAATCTTTTAAAATTGCAATCCTTTTAGTACTATCAGTTGAAGTTATAGGATCTTCCATACTCCCTGAAACATCTAAAACCAAGACAATATCAAGTGGTATATTATTCTTTTGATTAGCCGCAAATACATTGACTGGCATTTGTGCAAAGAACATCATTAATGTCAGTATACATGCTATCACTTTCTTATATATTTTCATTTTCCCTATCCCCTTTCTTTGAATATTATTCATTTCCTCCTATGCTTTTATTTTACTTTTTCTAATTGTTATTTTTTTGTAATTGGCGCGAAATGTCGTTTTTAGGGTGTGAAATGTATATAAGAAGTGTTTTTATTTTGATAAAATAGTATTAGGTGATGTATATGAATATAGCAATATGTGATGATGATCTTTTATATATGAATCAAGTTAAAGAAATGATAGAAAAATGGGGAAAGGAACATCATGAAGATGTTTCTATTTATCTTTTTAATCATGGGGATGCTTTAATTAATAGTTATCAAAAAAGTCATATCGAAGTTATTTTATTAGATATTATGATGCCTTTATTAAATGGTATGGAAACAGCTCATGAAATTAGAAAAAATGATTCTGTCGTTAAAATTATTTTTTTAACCTCTTCTCCTGAATTTGCCTTAGAATCTTATGATGTTAAAGCAAGTGGATATCTTTTAAAACCTACAACTTATGAAAAACTATGCTCTCTTTTAAATGATTGTAAACAAGCATTTCATTATGAACCTGAATCTATTATTGTTAAAACAGATAAAGGATATCGTAAAATTTATTATCATTTGATTGAATGTGTTGAAGCACAAAATAAAAAAGTTTTATTTTGTTTAAATGATGGTGAATGTCTAGAAGTTTTAGATACTTTTGTTCATTGTAGTAATGAATTAACTACAAATGATGCATTTTATAAATGTCATCGAAGTTACTTAGTTCATATGCCTGCTATTGATCATTTTAATTCTATAGAAATTGAAACAAAAACACACAAGAAAGTTCCCATCGCAAGAAGTTATGCTAAATCTTTTAAAGAAGCTTATTTTGAATATATGTTTAAAGAAGGTGATTAACATATGATTTATACTATTTTAGAATCTATTCGTTATACTTTAACTTTATTATTCGGTATCTTTGTTTCTGCACTGTTTCTAGATATTAGAATCAATAAAAAGAATGTCATTTGTCTTTTTCTATTCTTTTATACTGATTTAGTATTACAAGGTATTTTCTATTTTACTAAAGATTTATCTGCTGTTATTTCTTTATATCCTTTTATTACCCATTTACCACTTTTAGTATTTTTTGTTTTAATTTTCAAAAAACGATTATTTCCAAGTTTAATTGCTATAACAAGTGCTTATTTATGTTGTCAAATAAGTAATTGGACAACAATCTTTGTTTCCTCTTTTATTAAGAATATAGATAATATAACCTATTCTTTAACACTCATTATTTCTTTTGTTTTCATTATTAAATTTGTTTATTTACCTATTTCTCAATTATTAAAAAAACAATCACGTGAACTTATTTCTTTTGGTATCATTCCAATTTTTTATTATATATTTGATTATCTTTCTACCGTTTATACAAAGCTTCTTTATATTGGAAATAAAACAACTGTAGAATTTACACCATTTCTTTTATGTATCTGTTATTTTGTATTCTGTACCGTTTATTTTAAACAATATGAAGAAAAGCAAAAAATAGAAACGACCAATAAGCTTATTTATATGAAACAAGCACAATCAAAAAAAGAAATGAAACTGATGGAAGAAAATGAAAAAAAGATTATTTTAATGAGACATGATATGCGTCATTTTTTAAACAATATACTAAACGATCTTAAAAATAATCAAAATGAACATGCTATCGAATATATTCATACTTTATTTGATGTCATCGATCAAACTGTAAGAAAGAAATATTGTTTAAATGATACTGTTAATATGATTATGACATCTTATGAAAATAGAATGAAAGATGAAAATATTGATTTTCATTATCATTTAGATATTCCTCAACAATTGTCTATTAGTGATATCGATTTAACTTCTATTCTATCTAATGGTTTAGAAAATGCTTTTAAAGCTGTTATGTTATTAGAAAATGAACGTTTTATAGAATTAAATATGCAAGAAAAATGTGGTAAGCTACTTATTTCTATTGAAAATAATTACTTAAATGAACCTATTTTTATAGATGGTATTCCTATATCTAAAGAAAAAGGTCATGGCTTTGGAACTCAAAGTATTGCTTATACAGTTGAAAAGCTCCATGGAAATTGTCAATTTTCTACTCATCAACACCATTTTAAATTAAGAGTTGTTATTTAAAAAGGATTACAGGTTAAGCACCTTGTAATCCTTTTACATCTTGATCAGTAATTCTTTTACCATCTTCAATTTTATTAATAACATTAATAATACCGTTCAAAGATTTTTTATTAGGTTTCATTGTATAACATTTTTTACCCTTCATAGAATATGTTTTATATGAAATTTCTGGATCTCCCGTAAGTTGAACATTGTACATTTTCCATTTAGACATATCATCTAATTGCGTTTGAACAAGTGATTTTATATCTTCAGATGACATATTAGTTTCAAAACATCCTTCTACTGCTTGTAAAATATTTGAATAGTTTGTAATGATTTTAGGAGAAACAGCTTTATTGATCATGGCTTTAAGTAATCTTTGTTGGTTTCTTCCTCGATCAAAATCACCACTTGGTAAAGCATATCTTTCTCTTACAAAACATAAAGCTTTATCTCCATCCATTTGATTAATTCCTTTATTAATATGATAGTGACCATGTAATGTTGTAAATTCATAAGGTGAATCAATTGTTACTCCACCCAAGGCATCAATGATATTAGTAATTCCACTAAAGTTTGTCTTAGCATAATAATTCACTTTTAAATCCAAGAAATCTTCTATAGAAGAAATTGTCTCGTTAATACCATACATAGCTGAATGCGTTAATTTATCCATTTTTCCATTTTTATGCAAGGTAATTTGTGTATCTCTAGGAATAGATACAATTAATATTTGTTTTTGAATTGGGGAAACACAGACAGCAAGATTAACATCAGCTCTTGAAATTGCTGAAACTGTCCCATAAGTATCTATTCCTGTCATATAAACAATAAATGGATTTTTAGTCACATTTGTTTCTTGTGTCACAGAATTTAATTTTTCTTGAATTTCTACTTTATATAAACTCTTTAGATTTTCATCAATGCCTTCATGATTTGCTTCTAATAAAGCCATATAAGCATTATCAGCAACAATAACATCAATGTCTCCATCCATGATAGCATCTCCTAATAAAGAATAATCTTTATAATCTTTTGTTTGAAAATCTTTATTTGCTTTATTTTCTATTTTAGCAATTGCTGATGTAATATTCTTTGAGCCTTTTTCACTAGCAATTCCAATTTCTGTATTACCTTTTACATCACTTAAACTTTTAATAGCACTCTCTTTTTTTACATACATACAAATAACTCTTGTTTGTGTAAAAGAACCTGTAATATTAGATAAAAAATTATTTCCTTTAAAAGCCATTACCGAAACAAATCCTAAAGCAATGCTAAGTATTAAAGATAATAGCTTTCCAAAAATCAATCTAGCATATTTATTTTCTCGCTTTTTCTTTTTAATACCTGATTTAATAAGCAATGAACTTAACATCCATAACAAAAAAATAATACCACATAAAATCAAATAATATTTCATTGGTAACATCTTTAATATATAAATACATCCTAAAAAAATGATAGAAACGATAAATTGTATTAATAATAAAATACGTCTAGAAAACAACTTAGACATAAAACTTCTTTTCTTTTTTTTAACCATTAAAACACCCTCTTAACATGCAAATATTTTAGCACATCAGACATACTTATTCAATTCAAGCTCATTTACAATTAACAACAAAAAAACTAGATTTCTCTAGTTTTCCATTTTTTCTTTTACAGGATCAATCCCTTTTCTTTGTAAAATCACATGTACTACATTTCTTTTACCACTTTCACTTCCTGCAGAAGTACAAGTAGATAAAGTAATTACCGATTGTACTTGAGATTGATCAAAATCTACTTTAATAGAAGATGTCTTTACCATTTCTTGTACAAATGAAGCTGTATCAACAATTTGTGTACTATATAAAACACTTGATTCTGAAATAATATGTCCTACTACCACTTTATATTGACTTACTGTACCATCAGGTAAATAAATATAAACATAAGGATGTCCATCCGCAAAGCTTTGATCCGTATAGGATTTAATATTATTAAACATTGAACCATTTTTCATATTATGACCATAAATAACAGTATTAAAATCATTAAATGGATCTTCATTTTCACTTGCGATAAAAATACTACCTGCACTTAATTCATTATGATCTATATCACTATGAATATAAGTGTCATTCGTTTCACCTTGTAAAACAGGATAATTCACATTTGTATTTGGAATTTGAATCCACGCTTTCACATCTTTATTTCTTTGTAAAAGCTCATCCCAATTAATTTGTAAATAGCTTTCCTTTTCTTCTTTTTCTTCCGTATAAGTTTTAGCTAATTCTCCATAATCATCATCTATTTTTTTATAATTCAAATAAATATTAATTAAATTATATGCTGAGTAACAAAATACACAAACACAGACAGTTAATAAGATATATCTAATTACTTTTTTCATTATACATTAAATTTAAACAACATGATGTCTCCATCTTGACCTACATATTGTTTACCTTCTTGTCTAATTTTTCCAGCTTCTTTTAAAGCATGTTCACTACCATATTTCACTAAATCATCAAAACTATATGTTTCTGCTTTAATAAAACCTCTTTGGAAATCACTATGAATGATACCCGCCATTTCTGGAGCTGTCATTCCTTCTTTAAATGTCCATGCTCTTACTTCTTGTACTCCAGCTGTAAAATATGTTCTAAGACCTAATAAGCTATAAGCTTCTTTAATTAATTTATCAAGACCACTTTCTTCAATACCTAAATCTTGCATAAACATAGCTTTTTCTTCTTTATCCATTCCTACTAATTCAGCTTCAATTTTTGCACAAATAGGAACAACATCGCTACCTTCTTCTTTCGCAAATTCTAAAACTTGAACATAATATGGATTTTGCATTGGATCTTCTAAATCTTCTTCACCTAAGTTAGCTACATAGATTAATGGTTTCATTGTAAGTAAAGTATATTGTTTGACAATTAACATTTCTTCTTTATCAAATTCAATACTTCTTGCTGGTTTATTTGCTTCTAATGTTGGTTTTAATTTTTCTAAAACACTCATTTCTGCTTTAGCTTCTTTATCTCCGGAT
>OLPG01003176.1_pt1 | contig 10499 bp, 15 predicted proteins | sample 1672311 | NCBI WGS metagenome assembly OLPG01 (sample SAMEA3136670, study PRJEB25190) | human gut metagenome | biome: human gut; feature: human-associated habitat; material: faeces | place: Austria | collected 2013
CCGCCATGCCAGAGACCAGCCGTTTCCGATGATTGCTCCGGCCTTGCACCATCGCCCCCCCCCCCGCAGGTCGAGGAATTGAAACGTCTGGTTGTGCCGCGTGGGCAAGTTTTTCCAGCACGGTTCTGAAATCTTCTCCGCCGTTTGAGCTGAAAGCTCCGGGAACATTTTCCCAGATAGCGAAAGCTGGATACATTCCATTTGTGGCAACCCTCATTTCTACAATAACTCTTATGGCTTCTGTGAACAGACCGGAATTTTTCCCCTCAAGGCCAGCTCTCAAGCCTGCCATGGACAAATCCTGACAAGGCGAACCAAACGTGATGCAGTCCACGGGTTCAATCTGGTCTCCATGGATTTTAGTAATGTCGCCCAAATGAATCATTCTTCTGCCTCTTTAGATTTAATTGCCATCCACCACAGTGCGGCATGAAGCGCGAAGCCCGGACAAGCCTGAACCGTTACCTGACTTGCCACAACCTTAATCGCTTCTTCGATTTCTTCTTGTTTCGGCATTGTCGCGTGAAGGAATCTCGCCTGTGCAATTTTCTCCAAAATCCTTATTGCATCGACGTAAAGCACTCTTTTTACCTCCTATTGATTTTTTCATAGTTCTTGCACGGGTGGCCGGAATCGAACCGGCTTGCCTGCCGATGGGGGATCAGAACGGCGGACAACTTCCTTGCTACACCCGCATATCAGAACCCACCGCGCAAGAGAGCAGCGCGGCGGGCCGGTCTTGGTCAAGCAGACCTTCCACCTTTGGCTTGGGTGGATCGGACAAGGCATTTCTTCGCTCATGCGGCGTGCACGCCCAAATCGGTTTCCGCACCGTCATGCGGGCGTAGCTTGGCAGAAAGGCAGCGTGGTCTTGCACCAGCTTACACGGGAGAAACGCCGCCATACGGCACCCTCTGCCCCTGTCGGTGCGTCAAATTATGGACAAACGCACCGGCTTCCATGAATACCTGCTGCAAAGCGGCGCGGACGGGGTGTGGCCCCGCTGGCGGTTTCCCCCTGCGTCGTTTCAAGGTTCAGCCCCGCGCCATATAAAAGCCGCCGCGCTGACGCGGTGCGTGGCGGCTCATTCATACCTTAGATGTTTTCGTATCAGCAGCACCCTTGGTTTTTTCGTAACGTTCACAGTTCGTATCATAGCCACTGCACGGTGCACACCGCTCGTGGGTGATCTCGAACGTGTGCCTGCACTGTTCATTTTTGTGCAGGGCTTTTTCGGTGGGACTTCTGTTATGTACCTTCATTTACAGCCTCAGAGAGGAACTTCGTCGTAGTGTGTAGCGACCATATCCGCGAAGTGCAGGCACATGGCCTCCGGGTAGCGGTCATAAACAGCACTGAGCGTATCCCAGTCCTGCGACCCGCTGTACGCTCCCATGTGCCAGCGGATTGCCACAATCTCCCGCGCTGTCAGCTTGATGTACTGCTGTGCCATGATGACGCTTCCTTCTCCATGGCCCACCATACCGGCGTCAAAGTATTCGTACTCGCCGTTGCCTTTATCGCGGTACTTGCCCACCTTGCAATAGTCGTGCAGGAGCGCCGCCGCAAGAACTTCATTCCGGTGACACTTCTTGAAAACGTGATTTGTTCTGCACAGCTCCATTGCCGCCTCTGCCACACAAACCGAGTGCTCACACAGACCGCCGGGATGGTTGGAATGGTGCTTAATGCTGGCAGGCTTTTCAAAGAATCCCAAAGCCACCATCTGCTGCCAGAGGTTTTCCGCTCCCGGACGATCAGCAAGGCCGCTCTCCGCCCAGAGAACCTCAAACTTTTCTTTCGGCTTCATGTCCTCATACAGTTTTTCGTTATCCATGGTTCAGCTCCTTCTGTTTCAAAAATTCTGCCCGGCCCTCCGGGTATCTTGTCGGTCTGTCGAAAATCTCCGGGTGCTTTTCGAGCATATCCAAAAGCATTTCCCGCATGGACGCCGCCACAAAGGGCGTAAATTCTCTGTTCACGCTCCCCCGCCTTTCTGCTTGTATTTCTGGCAGCGGGTTTTGTTTTCGTTCCTCCCGCCATTGGAACCGCCTTGTGTCAGTTCTCCGGCTCAAAGAACATTGCCACAAAGGCTTTCAGCTGGTTGACTGCAGCTTCTTTTTCGGCTTCCGTCTTGGCCGTCTTTTCAGCCCAGCAGTCCTTGACCATTTCATTGATAATCTCAAACATACTGTCTTTCAGACCTGCCAGATTTTCCTCGTCATCGGCTACCGCCATGAGGACACGGGCCACAATAAGCTCTGCCGCCGTCATCATGCCAACCGAACCGCCGTGAATGCTGACTTCCAGACCATCAGCCGTTCCCACGGCTGTAATTTCCACATTACAGTTCATGCTCTATCCTTCAAAGTCAACCGTTCTGCAGTTTGTTTGCCAGCGCCACAATGAAGTCCTTGAAGCCCGGCTCTGTCTCTGCAAACTGCCGTGCCATGCGGAACCCTACCGTCTCGCCAACAGGAGGCTTTTCCTTCTTCTCTGCCGGAGCCGCCTTTCCCTGCGCTTCCAAATCGTTCTGCACTGCATCAGGAATTTTGTCCTGAATCTTCTTGATAACGTACGGACGAAGCGGTTCGGGAACTTCTGCTACAACGCTGCCCACGATCTGGATCGTCAAATCCAGCAGATCAAGCCCGTTTCCCTTGAACTCGACCGACGCACCGCTGCCCTTGACCTCTCCGTGAATAAATGCGTATGCCATACTCTTTGTCCTTTCTGCTTGCAGGTAAATTTTCGGATATGGGGGTGCGCCCCGGAGTTGACACCGGGCGGCGGGGCTTGACGCTCCCCGCCTGCACTGGCCGCACCATATAAAGGCGGTGTCGGACATACCGCCTGCCCATGCGGGCCGCTCTGGCGTGTTCTTTCAGCCCTTGCCAGATAAGGCTTCATCTCGCCGACGCCGCCGTTCTTCGCACTGACGGCGGATGATCTCTTTTCCCTTGCGAATACGCTCGGTTTCTTCAAATCTCCACCTGCCGTAGGACAGCCCCGCGGCGTCGGCCTGCCGGACATCCAGCATCAGCTTGTCCGGCTTCATCTTTTCGGCCATTTGCTCATACCCTCGTGCTCCTTGTTGTGCTTGTACTCCCCGCCGTGCTATAATTTGAACATATAAAATGGGGAGGGGGTGAATTTATGAAATACTACTTTGTCGATTTTCGCGCACTACCCATATCTGAACGTATAGCAGCTTGTAAGAAAATGGAACAGTACGCATGGGAAGTCTTTGAAAAGGTTGGAACATCCGGCCTTGAATCCGCAGAGGTTTGCTGGACATCGCCAGAGGACTTTGAATCTTCTCCTTGTTTTCCTCAAGGATGCAAATGCACTCTTCTGGGAAACTGATCTTACGTCTTTGTGGCGGCGTGTGTAATAAGCAACGCCGCCGGAAAGTCCGGGTCGTAGTTGAACTCGATCCGGGCTTTTGCTTTATGGTCAACAAACCTCATGAATGCCCCGATGTCCCCCAACTTCTGAAACGCTTCTTCCTTGCGCCATACACCGATCCCGACGCCGTTGCAACGAACTTCTTCCGGCTTGTAGCCGTAATGTTTCAGAACTTCGTCCGGGTCGATTTCATCAAACGTCTTTTTGTTCAGCGCTTCTACAATGTGTTCAGGTTTCAGCGTCATGTGCTCCGCCCTCCTGCCTTTCGGATTCCTGTGCGGCGCTTTCCCTCTGCACAATCTCAGCAATCGGAATATTCAGAACCACCGACAGACCGCCCGCAAGGGACAAGTCCATCCGCTTCTGACGCTCTCCGGTTTCGACCATCTGATAATACTGCCGCGAGATTCCAATGCGGTTTGCAACATCCTGTTGCGTAAGACCGGCCTTTTCGCGGGCTTCAATAAGGTATTCTCTCACCTGTTCTCTCCCTCCCTTGCAACGTGTCGTTGCTATCATAATAGCTTTGCTCCTTTCAAATGTCAACAATACGTTGCATTTTCAGCGTATTGCACAGTTTCTTTGCAACATTTTGTTTCCTCTGTTGAAAAAGCAACAATCAGTTGCTATAATAAAGTAAAAGGGGGATGCTCAATGGAAAATCTGACTATCATCCGTAAAGAATCTCACGCTACCCAGCAGGAAGTCGCTGACTATCTCGGTATTTCTCGTCAAGCATACGGCAACTATGAATCCGGCAAGCGTGAACCGGACTATGAAACGCTCTTAAAGCTCGGTGAATACTTCAATTGCAGCATCGACTATCTTCTTGGAAGCAGCCGTGGTGTTCGTTATCCCCTTCTCTCGGAGTTTGAGCGTAACCTATTGGAGCAATATCGAAGCGCGACACCTGCCATTCAGAGCGCAGTTTGCAAACTTCTTGATCTCAATGGTGAGGCTTGATAGAACCCATGAGGTTCCCCTGTCAATACAGGGGAACCTCCGCGTGCTACACTCTGTTGCTTACATATCCAGTGTAGCACGCGGAGCCGCCATCTTTTCCAAAGTCAATTCGCCTTTTTACTCCACAATTTTACGTTGATTATCTTTTATTCTTCATTTTCGTAAAATTTGCAAAAAGAAAAAGCCCGCCGGGCCGAAGCCTGACGGGCTATAGATGAAACTGTATTTATATAATTCAGCAGCGATTTATGATTTTTCGTCTCACACGTTGCGCTTTCGTCTAATCTGCGGGTTAAATGAGACGATTACTCGAAAGGACGCTCAAGGTATGGCAAAAAGAAAATTCAACAAGGGCGGCGAGGTTCGGCTGGTCGCCTATTACAGATACAGCGGCGGCAGCGGGCAGACTGAGCAATCCATTGAGGGCCAGCGCCGGGACTGCGAGGCCTACGCCCGCCTGCACAATATGACCATCCAGAAAGAATATGTGGATCGTCACATCAGCGGCAAGACCGATGATCGTGCGGCATTCCAACAAATGATTGCTGACAGCGACAAGGGTGCATTCGATATGGTGATCTGCTGGAAAACAGACCGCTTCGCCCGGAACCGCTATGATTCTGCCGTGTACAAGAAGCGTCTGCGTGACAACGGTGTTGAGATCGTCTATGCTGCTGAATCCAACATTTCCGGTGCGGAAGGTATCATCATTGAGGGCGTGATGGAAGCGCTGGCCGAATATTACTCCGCCGAGCTGGCTGAGAAGATGCGCCGCGGCATGAGGGAAAGTGCTCTCAAAGGGCAGGCCATCAGCCGTTGCCGCGCCCTTGGCCTGAAAACGGACGAGCACAAACGGTTCGTCATTGATGAAAAGACCGCACCCACTGTGCGCTTTATCTTTGAGCATTACGCCGCCGGGGAATCCGCCATGTCTATTGTTGAACAGCTCAACGCCAAAGGACTGCGCACCAGTCAGGGCAACCCCTTCAACAAGAGCAGCATTCCCCGAATCATCCAGAACGAAGCCTATCGCGGCGTGTACATCAGCAAATCGTATGACGTGCGCATTGAAGGAGCCATTCCGGCCATTATCGACGATGAACTTTGGGAGAGGGCACAAACCATGTTGAAACTGAACCGTCAGCTCAAGGCAAAGAATGAACCAAAAGCGGACTACATCCTGTCCGGCAAGCTCTACTGCTCCTGTGGTTCCCTCATGCGCGGTATGAGCGGCCACAGTGCCACCGGCGAAGTCTACCGCTACTACACCTGCCCCAATAAGGACTGCCACCTGCGGAACATCCCGAAGGACGATCTGGAAGGAAAGGTCATGCAGTCCATCGTGGATCACCTCTTGCAGCCGGAATCCATGGAAGCACTGGCCGAAGCCATGGTCGAGGTGCAAAAGGCCGACGTTGAAAAGCCCAACGCCGAACGTGTAGCCATCGAACAGAGCCTTTCCGATGTCCGCCGCCGCAGTAAAAACATTTTGGACGCCATTGAAAACGGCACCGCTAATGCGCAGCTGTGCGCCCGTCTGGATGATCTGACCGAACAGGAGCAGACCTTGAGCTTCCAGCTTTCTTCTCTGGAAAAGGAGAAGCCTGTTGTGTTCACAAAAGAGCAGTACCTTTTCCTGCTGGAACAGTTCTTGATGGAGCCGTCCGAGCGCACACCGGAGTATGGTCGCCGTCTTGTTAACACTTTCGTAACAAGTATGGTAGTTAGCGGCCGTGAACTGGTTATCAATTTTAATGTTTCGGACGAAACCGTTAACAAAAACAAAAAAACATCCCAGACAAACTTACAAAAAGAAAGTTCGTCTGGGATGCGTCTGGTCCGAGTGGCGAGAATCGAACTCACGGCCTCTTGAACCCCATTCAAGCGCGCTACCAAAACTGCGCTACACCCGGATATCTGTAAGCATTTGTCGCTCACAGCTTGATTAGTATACCCGACTTCTCGCATTTTGTCAAGCACTTTTCGGCAACTTTTTTAAATTTCTTCGTCCGCATCCTCCTGCAAGGGCAGGGTCGGCTGGGCAATGGGCGGAAATTCCACCGTAGCCACAGCCACCGCAAACACGCTCTCCGCACCCGCCGAAAGCAGAGCCTGTGCACAGGCGGCAGCCGTAGCACCGGTGGTGATCACATCGTCCACCAGCAGCACGCGGCGGCCCTCTATGAGGTCCGGGTCCTGCACGCGGAACGCACCGGCCACATTGGCCAGGCGCTGTTCAAAGGGCAGTCCTGCCTGCCGGTTCTTCCGGCGGGCAGGACCAAGAGCCTTTGTTTCCAGCGGAAGGTCCAGTGCCTCTGCCAGCGGCTGCGCCATGCGTTCCGGTACATTGTACCCGCGTCTGCGGCTGGACGCCGGTACCGGCACGATGCAGTCATAGCCGAGCCGGGCACCTTCCACCCGCTGAGGCACCGGTTCCGCGCCCCTCATCCGGACCTCGCTGCCAAAGGCAAGCTCTGCCAGCACCACGCCCAGCTCCACCGCCGTCCATGGTGCAGCCTGATACTTTGCCCGCAGAATGGCCCGCCGCACGCAGCCCTCATACCGGAACGGTGCCGCTGCGCCGCTCAGGCCGCCCAGATAATGCTGCGATGCGTCCAGCCGGATGCCGGGCTTCCGGCGCAGCCGGTCCACTTCTTCCGCACAGTCCGGACAGGTCCTTATGCTGCCCAGCACCGCATTGCAGAAGGGGCACCGACGCGGATAAAGCAGTTGCCGTACCCCGCGCAGTGCCCGGCGCGGGGCGCTGTAATAGCGCATCAGTCCTTCTTCACGGCCACGATCACGCGGACGCGCTTGCCCGCGGCGCAGCCAAAGTTGTCGTACCAGCCGGTGAGGTAGTAATCGTCCGAGTTCACCTCGGCCAGCTTCGTGGCGTAATACTGGCCCTTGTACCACAGGTACACCTGGGCATTGTCCGCTACCTCATAGCGGGTGGAACCGGACAGCACCGACGCGGCACCCACCTTGTCGATTTTCATGGGCATCAGCTGAATCATCGCCTTGACCGAACCGTTCACTTCCTGCCGCACGGCCAGGCCGCCGGCCAGCACCGGGTATTTGATGGAGGTGGTGTAGCTGGTAAGCTGTCCATTGACATAGCACACATAGGTGGCACCGCCGCCCACATAGTTCAGGATGGTGCCATAAGGCTCCCCTACCACCTTAGCCAGCTGTTTGACGCCGATGCTCACCAGGGAGCCGGTGCTGCTGGTGACCTTATTCCACACGGTCTGGAGGATATCGCCGTTGATGACGCCCCACAGGATCTCGCTGGTGGTAGGCACCAGCACGCTCCGCAGGTCCTTCAGCACCTGGGTGGTCCCATCAGAGCCTTCGCCCTCAGAATCCCCTGCAGTGGCAGGGGTCTTGGTGGAGGGCAGGTTGGCCGCAATGTTGCGGATATCGTCCAGCACGCCGTACTTCCACAAGTCGCCGGTGACATCGTTGAGGATCAGCCGGTCGATCTCGCCGTTGTCGTTAAGCGTATAGTAGCGGACATTCAGCATGTTCAGTTTCGTCCCGGATAGGCGGCTGGGACGAACCGTCCCAGCCACACCCTCCGTAGTCGTATCCAGGATCTGCACGTCGTCTGCCAGCTTACGGTTGCCCAGCATGGTGGCGTCTGCGCTCACCGTGCCGCTGATGGTCCGGTTTTCAATAGCGGTCACGTTCTCGCCTTCCGGCGTCACGTCGATGCGCACCATCCAGCCGGCGGGGTAGTTCAGGCTTTTGTCCACATTCACGGTGCGGGTGATGCCGTCGGTGCACATCACTGCTACGCGCTGCAGCACGTCGGCACCGTTGTCCTCCACAAGGGAGCGGGTGGCCGTCTGCACCACGCCGTAGAACACGCTGTCGGCCTCTTCGCCGGTGACCACATCTGCCACCTCATTGTCCATGCCCAGCAGCAGGGTGACCACTTCGCCCACGCCGCCGCCGTTCAGGGACGAGATCTTGGACGCCACCGCCGAGCTGCCCAGCTGGTAGCTGGTACCGGCCACGGTCACCGCCGTGGGAGCGCTGGCGCTGGGCGAAACTGCTGTGATGCGGCCTGCGGCGCGGCGGGTATAGATCCATACCGTCTGCAGACTCTCGCTGTAATAATACACATCGTATTTGTTCAGTTCGCCGGACTCCGACACCTTATCGTTGCGGTACACGCTCACCGGTGCAAAGGGCAGCTGGGTGCCCTCCGACGCCACAAAGGGTCCCTTCAGGCTGCTGAGCAGCACCGTGGAGGTGTCCACCTGACCATTTGCCACGGTAAAGCCCAGGGTGCTGCCATAGGCTCCGCCGGAGGCCGTGTTGGCCGTGAGGGCGTTGTACAGCAGCATGGCGCAGTCCTCATAGTTCATGGTCTGGCCCTGTGCCCTGTTCAGCTGGCTGCGCAGGCCCAGTTCCTGAGCCTTGTTCAGCTGCGCCGCCGGGAAAGCACCGTTCAGATCTGTCATCTTGTAGCCCAGCAGCTTGAGCACGGCCGTGCAGGCTTCTTCCAGCGTGACGGCGTTGTCCGGGCGGAAGGTGCCGTCCGTGTAGCCGTTCATCCAGCCCTGCTGCACCGCAATGCGGATGTAGGGTGCCCACTGCGAAGAGCCGGGCACGTCCTTATACAGGGTGCCCACAGCCCCCTGGGAGGCTGCGCTCTCCCGGTACGCCGAGAACGCCACCAGCATGCGGGCAAAGGCCCCGCGGGTGACGACGGCGTCCAGGCTGCCGGTCTGTCCGGCGTCCATACCGCCCAGCGTGATGGCCGTCTGCACGGCCGTGTTGCTGGCACTGCCCAGCGCAGCCGCCGGCATGGCCAGCATGGACACCGCCATGCTCACCGCCAGCAAAAGTGCGAGAAAACGTTTTTTCATAGGTATTCCCCTTTCTTCGGGCTCAGTCGTAGCGCAGCGCCTCGATGGGATTGAGACGTGCCGCGCGCCGGGCCGGCAGATAGCCGAACAGCACACCGATGCCCACCGAGATGCCAAAAGCCACCACGATGGAGTTGAACGACGGGCTCACCGTGATGGCGGTATCGCTCATGAACATGGGCAGCACCTTGTTGGCCGCCATGCTCACCGCATAGCCCAGTGCGATGCCCAGCGCACCGCCCAGCGCCGAGGTGGTGGCAGCTTCCACCACGAACTGCGCCAGAATGGTACGCTCCTTGGCACCCAGTGCCTTGCGGATGCCGATCTCACGGGTGCGCTCGGTCACCGACACCAGCATGATGTTCATGATGCCGATGCCACCCACCAGCAGCGAGATGCTGGCAATGCCCGTGAGGATGACGATGACCATGTTGATCATCTTGTTCATCTCTTCCAGCCACTCACTGGCCGAGTAAACGTAATACGCATTGTCACTTTTGAAGAGATTATACAGTCCGTTTTCCATGGCAGCCTTGGCCTCGTTGGCCTGATTCTCGTCCACCATGATGCAGATGTACGAATCCGCGGTGCTTTTCTGCGACAGACGCATGGCGGTGGTATAGGGCAGGTAGATGCAGTCATCGTCATTGCCCTGCTGCATGGTGGGGTCGCTGATCTTGGCGTTCAGCACACCCACGATGCGGAATTTGTAGGGGCCCAGCTTGATGGTCTTGCCCATACCGTTGCCGCCAAAGGCGGTGCGGTTGATGTAATCGCCGATGACGCAGACCTGCTTGTCGTCTTTCATGTCCATGTACTGCAGGTTGCGGCCCTTGGCCAGGGTGTAGTTTTTCATCTCGGTATAGTCTTCGTCCACGCCGTACAGGTTGGTGTAACGGTAGGTGGTGGTGCCCACCTTGGGCGTGTTGCTGCTGAAATCGATCTGCGGGGAGATGGACTCCAACAGGTCGGGGTTTTTCTTCACGATGTCATACACGTCATCCACCGAGGCGGTGCGGGAGCCGTAGCCCCAGATGCTGACAGACAGGGTGTTGGTGCCCATGGCCGAAAAGCTGTCCCGCATGCTCTTGGTCATGCCGTTGCCCAGACCCACGATGACGATGACCGCCATGACGCCGATGATGATGCCCAGCATGGTCAGGAACGTGCGGAGCTTGTTGCTCCACACGTTCTGGATGGCCTGCCGGAAAGTTTCAATGATCATGCCTGTGCCTCCTCGGTCTGGGA
>OLPG01003184.1_pt1 | contig 10475 bp, 10 predicted proteins | sample 1672311 | NCBI WGS metagenome assembly OLPG01 (sample SAMEA3136670, study PRJEB25190) | human gut metagenome | biome: human gut; feature: human-associated habitat; material: faeces | place: Austria | collected 2013
AGCATCTGCCGTACCTCGCTCGCCGTATCGGCACTTAGAATTATGCGGTGTTGCCCTTATAAAATCTGCGCCCGGCAATGCATTTGCGCCGCAGTTATGCTACAATAGAACCAGAAAACCACACCGGGAGGGATACCAAAAATGACAGAAAAAACTCACGCAGTGCCAAACGGCGTGATCCACTACTGGATGAATGATTTCCAACCGGGGCGGGCGGTGCTGGTGTTCTTGCCCGGCCTGACGGCGGATCACCGCCTGTTTGACAAACAGGTCGAAGCGTTTGAATCCACCTATAACCTGCTTGCCTGGGATGCCCCCGGCCACGGCAAATCCCGCCCCTTTGTGATGGACTTCACCCTGGCGCAAAAGGCCGCCTGGCTGCATGCCATCCTGCAGGCGGAGGGCATCACCGCACCGGTGCTGGTGGGACAGTCGGTCGGCGGGTATCTTTCACAGGCGTACATTCAGGCTTACCCCGGCGAGGTGCGCGGCTTTGTTTCTATTGACTCCGCCCCGCTCAAGCGCAAATACATGAGCGACAAAGAGTTCTGGATGCTGAACCATATGGCCCCCGTTTACAGCGCCATGCCCTGGAAAATGCTGCGCAATGCCGCTGCGCAGGGCATTGGCATTACCGAATATGCCCAACAGAACATGCGCGAGATGGTGGCCCAGTACAGCCGGGATGAGTTCTGCGGGCTGATGAAACACGGGTTCATCATGCTGGCCGGGGCCATTGGGGCAGACCTTGGGTACGATATCACCTGCCCCTGCATCCTGCTGTGCGGCGAGCACGACAAAACCGGCGCTACCAAGCGCTACAACCCGATGTGGGCTGCGGGCGAACATCTGCCGCTGACCTGGGTCAAGGATGCGGGGCACAATTCCAATGCCGATAATCCGGCCTTTGTGAACGCAGAAATCGAGAAGTTTGTAGCCGGGCTGCCGGGGTTAAGGACCGGACTGTAAGGGAGACTGACACCATGAAAATCGAACAGCAGGCGCAGACTCGGGTTTTCCTGATTCAATCATTCGGCAGCGTCAGGGTGGGAACGTACACAGCACTGCGGTCGGGGCTACTTTGATGTCACGATTCAAAAATGCCTTTGGCACACCGCCTGCTCCAAACACGGCTGCCCGTGGCTGTGCCGCCTGTTTTGCGATGCTGACAACATAATCGGCTTTACATTTACAAAAAAACTAAGTACCGGCGGCGACTGCTGCGGTTTCCATTTTTTCAAAAAGCAATCCACAGAAAATCGTTGATTCTATGTATCATATAGTAAGGAGCGAGCCAAATGGAAAAGCGATACGGCATCTTGATACTTGGCACTTTTGCCTGTGCCGCATGTTTCCTGTTATCCGCCTGCGCAGGGCCAGCTGCGGAACAGTCATCCGTTCAGCCACCCTATGACGGGCAGACCCAGGATGCCGATGTCTTTATCGACATGCCGAACCTGCGCCAGTATGGCGGCTACACCTGCGGGACCACCTGCGTGCAGATGGTGATGAACTGGCTGGACCCATACCAGGCCGATTGGAACCTTGCCGCCTATGAGGAAGAACTTGGCACCAACGAGGAAGCCGGAACCCCGCCAGGCAGCATTGTCAGCTTTTTTGAGGAAAACAACGTAACCGTCACGGCAAAGGAGAACCGAACCACGTCAGAACTGGCTTCGGCTCTGGACCAGGGGCACCCTGTGCTGCTCTGCATTCAGGCATGGGCCGCGGCAGAGGATGGCTACAACACCCAAAATTCCGATGATGCGGACACCTATTTGGCCGAGGGGCACTGGGTCATCTGTGTCGGCTACCAGAAGCAGGAGCCGGGTTATGTATTTTACTTTAACGATCCGGCGTGCGTTGGCTATTGCATGATGAGTGAGCAGGATCTGAACAACCGCTGGATCGATATGGATACTGAGGGAAATGTTTACGACCACTACGGCATTGAAATCACTGCGAACAGAACGAGTTATAACCCCGATGGGGTGTTTTATCTGGAATAGGAAGTATTTTCAATATGAAACCATCATCTAAAGCAGTCATGATTGGATGTATCAGCTTTTTTGTTTTCTTATATGGAAATCTTCTATTCGGTGGACTTGTTGGGTCACTGATTCCTGGTGGAGATGACTTTATAAACTCTTATTTTTACCCACTTTATACAGCAGTCACACTGTTAATCTCTCTCATTATTTCCTGCACATACTTGATTCTCAAAAAAATCAATCTGCTTTTAGACAAAATGGAAGAAAAATAAACTTGTGTTTCGAAAATCGGAAGTTGTGAGGAAAAGGTGAATGAAAAGGCGAATGGAGCAAAAAAAGTAAAAATCCGATTTTGATTAAAAGTTCTTTGCCCCGCTTTCTTTCAAGAAAGCGGGAAGAAAGGAGGTCCCGTATGGCGATGATCGACAGTTCTATCCAATATTTAAAGGGCGTCGGCCCGGCGTTTGCTAAAAAGTTTGAAAAGCTCGGCGTTACCACCATCCGGGATCTGCTTTTGTGCTACCCCCGCAAATACATTGACTACACCAAGCCCTACACCGTAGTCAGCGCACCTTACGACGTGGACAGCTGTGTCCGCGCCACTGTGCTGCAAAAAGAACCGGTCCGCCGCATCAAGGGCGGGCGGGCGCTGGTGCGGGTGCTGGCCGCGGATGACTCCGGCGTACTGGGGCTGTCCTGGTTCAACACGCCCTACGTGGCCGATAAACTCATCATCGGCCAGACCTACTACTTCGAGGGCCGCATCGGCGGCACCATGACCCGCCGTGAACTGCTGCACCCGCTGGTGCGCACCGAGGCGCAAGTGGCTGCCAGCCCCTTTGTGGCCGTCTACCCCGGCACCGAGGGCCTGCCCGCCGCACGGCAAGCCGCCTGCGCCTACGCGGCGCTGCAATACGTGGACGAGCTGGCCGACCCGCTGCCGCCGGAGTTGCTGACCCGCTACCGCATGCCCACCAAGGCACAGGCCGTGCGCAGTATCCACGCCCCGCAAAGCGCCGAGGACCTGGCCGGGGCGCGACGCCGCCTGATCTTTGAAGAGCTGTACATGCTCCAGATCGGCATTTTTTTGCTGCGCAGCCACGGTCGGCGCAAGACCAGCGCACCAATGCACGAGATGGACCTTGCCCCGTTCTGGGGCAGCCTGCCCTATGCGCCCACCGGCGCACAAAAGCGCTCTGCCGAGGAAATTGTGCACGACCTGTGCGGTGAGGTGCCGATGAACCGCCTGCTGCAGGGTGATGTCGGCAGCGGCAAAACGCTGGTGGCTGCGGCGGCCATCTGGTTTGCCGCGCAAAACGGCTGGCAGAGCGCCATGCTGGCCCCCACCGAAATCTTGGCCCGGCAGCATGCCGCTACACTGGCCGACCGGCTGGAACCCTTCGGCGTCAACGTCACGCTGCTGGTGGGCGGCATGAAAGCCAAAGAGAAAAAGGTCGCGCTGGAAGCCATTGCCGACGGCCGCGCCGGGCTGGTGGTAGGCACCCACGCGGTGCTGACCGATTCGGTCGAGTTTAAAAACCTGGGCCTGGCCATCGTGGACGAGCAGCACCGCTTCGGCGTGCGGCAGCGCGGCCTGCTGGCAGGCAAGGCGCAAAGCCCCCACCTGCTGGTGATGAGCGCCACGCCCATCCCGCGCACGCTGGGCCTGCTGATGTACGGCGATTTGGACATCTCGGTGCTGGACGAACTGCCGCCCGGCCGCAAGCCCATCAAGACCTGGTTCATCACCGGCAAAAAGCGGCGGGACATGTACGGCTTTATTGAAAAGCAGCTCGCCGCGGGGCATCAGGCCTACGTGGTCTGCCCGGCCATCGAGGAAAACGAGTTGGCCGCAGATATGCAGGCCGTCAAAAAATATTACACCGAGACCGTCTGCCCGCTGCTGCCCAACCGGCGCATCGGCCTGCTGCACGGCAAGATGAAGCCCAAAGAAAAAGACGAAGTGATGCTGAAATTTAAGGCAGGGGAACTGGACGTGCTGGTCTCCACCACTGTTATCGAGGTCGGCGTCGATGTGCCCAACGCTACAGTTATGGTCATCGAAAACGCCGAGCGGTTCGGTTTGTCGGCGCTGCATCAGCTCCGCGGACGTGTCGGGCGCGGAGCGGCGGATTCCTGCTGCATCCTGATTTCCGATAACGAGAACGACGCCATTAAAGAGCGGCTGCGCTTCCTGTGCCACACGTCAGACGGTTTTGCCGTGGCAAAATATGATCTTGAAAACCGCGGCCCCGGTGATTTCTTCGGCTCGGCCCAGCACGGCCTGCCCACGCTGCGGGTGGCGGACCTGGTGCAGGATACCCGCACGCTGAAAGTGGCCCAGGAGGAAGCCAAGGCCCTGCTGGCTGTTGACCCAAATCTCGCCATGCCGCAGCACCGCGCCCTGTCCGATGAGGTGGACCGCCTGTTTGCCACCGCCGGTGCGATGAACTGATTGTAAAAATCCCGGTTCACACCCTTTTATTTTCCCTTTCAATTTGCTATACTAATACCGTATATCAACCAAAAGGAAACCATGCCTATGAAAAGATTCTGCGCGGTGCTGTGCGCCTTTGTGCTGGTGATCGTGCTGGGGCTGCCGGTGGCGGCTGAGGGGATCAACGGCTCGGCGGTGGATATTGCGCCCGACATCATGGCCCCTGCGGCCTACGTGGTCAACCTGGATACTAATATCGTGGTCTACGAGAAAAACAGCGAGACCCCGCTGCAGGCCGCCAGCCTGACCAAGATGATGACCACCCTGCTGCTGCTGGAGAACTATCAGGACCAGCTGGACACCATCAGCGTGACGGCCCCCAGTTATATCTACGACCTGATCTGGGAGAAGACGACCAACGCCTCCACGGCGGACATCCGTAAGGGTGAGACCCAGACCCTGCGCAACCTGCTGTACGCCATGATGCTGCCCAGCGCCAACGAGGCCGCCTACATTGTGGCCGACTATATGGGCGGCGGCAGCATTGATAACTTTGTGGCGATGATGAACGAGGAAGCCGCCCGCATCGGCTGCACCGGCACTACCTTTGCCGACCCCTGCGGTCTGGATACCAACAACGTCACCACTGCCCGCGATGCCTACCTGATCCTGCGGGCACTGACATCCTACGACATCTTTGCCACGGTCGTGTCCACCCCCAGCTACGATATGGGCACCAACGACCGCTACACTACCCCCGGAACCTATGTGATCCAGAACACGGACAAAATGCTGAACGAAGGCAGCGCCTACTACCGCAGCTATGTGCGCGGCGGCAAGACCGGCAGCCTGGGCGAGTGGCAGAACTTCGCGGGCTGGCACACCCAGGACGGCATCAGCTACATCAGCGTGGTGCTCAACGTGCCCTATGAGGCCGACCCCGATCAGGCCCGCCCGGCTCTGTACGAGACCGCCCAGCTGATGGACGTCATCTTCGATTCCTTCACCATCGCGGCGGCGCTGGACCCCACCCAGCCCATCACCGAGATCCCGGTGGATTACGCCACCCAGTCCGATACGGTCATGCTTTACCCCACGGACAATATGATGACCCTGCTGCCCAAGGAGGGCGGCGCTGCCCTGACCGAGCAGACCTTCAACCTGCCCAAAAGCATCGCGGCCCCCGTCAGGCAGGGGGATGTGGTCGGCACCGTTACGCTGACCATTGAGGGCGAAGTCATCGGTACGACGGACCTGATCGCCGGCAGCGATGTGGCCCGCAACCAGGTGCTGTACACCATCGCCCGCGTGGGCGAGTTCTTCTCCAGCACCTATTTTAAAGTTGTTGTTATGCTTACGATGATCGTCGTGGCTGTGTACGCCTTCCTGTTCGTTCTGGCAGCATTGGGCGTGCTGAAGCCAATTGAAAAATCATCGAAAAAGCGTACAAATAAGTGAAAACCTCAGGAGGGGTTATCCATGTTAGACGTAAAACGCAACCTTACGACCATGACAGATTTCTACGAGCTGACCATGTCGGCCGGCTACCTGGATGAGGGGTATGTGGACAAGATCGCCGTCTTTGATATGTTCTTCCGCCGCGTGCCCGATGGCGGCGGCTACGCCATTATGGCTGGTCTGCAGCAGTTCATCGACGCCGTGGACCACCTGAAATTCACCCAGGAGGACATCGACTATCTGCGCACCACCGGCGCATTCAATGAGAAATTCCTGAACTACCTGGCCAACTTCAAGCTGCACTGCAACATCTGGGCCATCGAGGAAGGCATGCCCATCTTCCCGCAGGAGCCTATCGTTACCGTGGAAGGCCCGGCTATTGAGTGCCAGCTGCTGGAGACCCTGCTGCTGGTCACCTTCAACCACCAGTGCCTGATCGCCACCAAAGCCAACCGCATCGTGCGTTCTGCCGCCGGCCGCCCGGTCATGGAGTTCGGCGCCCGCCGTGCCCAGGGCTATGACGCCGCCTACTTCGGCGCCCGCGCCTCCTACATCGGTGGCTGCGGCTCCACCTCCTGCGTGATGGCCGCCCGCGACTTCGGCATCCCGGCCTCCGGCACCATGGCCCACAGCTGGGTGCAGATGTTCCCCACCGAGTACGATGCCTTCAAGAAATACGCCGAGATGTACCCCGACGCCTGCGTGCTGCTGGTGGATACCTACAACGTGCTGCGCCACGGTGTGCCCGATGCCATCAAGGTGTTCGACGAGGTCCTCAAGCCCATGGGCAAGCGCCCCAAGGGCATCCGCATCGACAGCGGCGATATTGCCTACCTGTCCAAGAAGGCCCGCAAGATGCTGGATGAGGCCGGTTACCCCGACTGCACCATCTGCGCCTCCAACAGCCTGGATGAGTACATTGTCCGCGATCTGATCCTGCAGGGGGCCCGCGTGGACAGCTTCGGCATCGGCGAGAACATGATCACCGCCAAGAGCGACCCCGTCTTTGGCGGCGTGTACAAGCTGGCCGCTGTGAAAGAGGACGACGGCAGCTACACCCCCAAGATGAAGCTGTCTGAATCTGCTGAGAAGATGACCATTCCCTGCCTGAAGAAAGTCTGGCGTATCTACGACCAGGACGGCAAGGCCATGGCTGACCTCATCACGACGGCTGACGAGCAGGTCGAGACCCAGCACGGTATCACCCTGTTTGACCCCATCGAGACCTGGAAAGAGTGCACCTACGTCAACTGCACTGCCCGCTGCCTGTCCACCCCGATTTATGAGAACGGCAAGCGCGTCTACCAGTCCCCGAGTCTGAACGACATCAAGAAGTTCTGCAAGGCCCAGGTCAACACCCTGTGGGACGAGGTCAAGCGCTTCGAGAATCCGCACCGCTACTACGTTGACCTCAGCCAAAAGCTGTGGGATACCCGCAGCGCCCTGCTGAAGAAACTGTCCAAGTAAAACATTACAAATTGGTTACAACGCACCCCTTCCGCACATACTATGGCGGGAGGGGTGTTTTTATGTTAGAGCCGATCATATTGTTTGCCCTGGGCGGGGCCGGGTATCAGGCCATCGAGCTTGCCTGGCGGGGCACCACCCATTGGACAATGTTTGCCGCAGGCGGGGCATGCCTTTGCCTTTTGCAGCAATTGGCCCGGCGGCGCAGCCTGCCGTTGGGGGCAGCGGCGTTATGCGGCGCTGCAGCCGCCAGCGGGGTAGAGCTGGGCGTGGGCCTGGCCTGCCGCTACCTTTTGCACCTGGCCGTGTGGGACTACAGCGCCCTGTGGGGCAATGTAGCCGGGTTGGTCTGTCCGCTGTACAGCTTTTACTGGTTCTTGCTTTGCTTTTGGGTGCTGCTGGTGCTGCGCGGGGCCGAAAATTTGACTGAAAGACCGCTTTATCGTATCACGAAATGGGCTGCCGAGCCTTAAAGTCCAAATTATGGTACTTGCCATCCTGTATAATGGAAGCATAACAAAGCTCAACCAAACAGGAAAGGCGGTACACATCATGACGCAGCAGTTTCGTTACGTAGCAGGCCACATCGAGGTCTATTCTGAGTACGGCGAGTTCCTTTTCTCGGCCGATACCATGCAGGAAGCATGGGAGGAACTGTCCGCGTAATGCGTACAGATGCAACCCAAAAATGTACAACATGCCGAAACAGTTTAAAATATACAAATAACTTTTGTAAGTTTGTACAAAATGCAACTTGCAAAAGACGGACTTATCGCATATAATAAAGACAGAAAAAGAAAAGCGATACCGCCAAGGCGAACAGCCCGCAGCAGCGGCATCGCCCCCCAAAAAGACCCGCCAATATCGGAAAGGAGATGGGTTGTATGTTGAAGCTGCACACGTTAGCCGAGTGGATGTATGGTTTTCTGGAGCCTGCCCCGCCGTATGGCCTGCCGGAGGAAATGTATAATGACGTGATACCGTCTGGCGTCCACCGTTATAACCGTTATAATGACGGATTGTAAGGCAGCCTCTTAAAACACGGTCTCCCCCAAGGCCGCGGTGTAAGAAAAGACCTCCCAGCAAGCAGCCGCCCGGTGCCGATATGCAAATGTTCGGCACCGGGCGCTTTTTGTCGTTCCGCTTGCATTTTGGGCCTAAAGAGCGTATGATATATACTGTCTTTTTATGACCTGGCGCGGCAGTTTGCCGCAGCGGTGCACAAAAGCCTGCACTGCTCCCAGGCAAACCACACAAGGGGAGACTATTTATGAAACTTATCACCTTTACCGTGCCGTGCTACAATTCGGCCGCTTATATGGACCACTGCATCGAGACACTGCTGCCCGCCGGCGAGGAAGCCGAAATCATCCTGGTGGATGACGGCTCCAAGGATGACACCGGCAAGATCGCCGATGCCTACGCCGAAAAGTACCCCACCATCGTCCGCGTGATCCATCAGGAGAACGGCGGCCACGGCGAGGGTGTCAACCAGGGTATCCGCAACGCCACCGGCATGTACTTTAAGGTGGTCGATTCTGACGACTGGCTGGACGATGACGCCCTGGCCAAGGTTATGGATGTGCTGCGCGCCCAGGCTGCCGCCGAAAAGCCGGTCGATCTGGTCATGGCCAACTATGTGTACGAGCATGTGGCTGATAACACACGCAATATCGTGGATTATACCGGCATCCTGCCCGAGGGCCGCGTCTTTAAGTGGAGCGAGATCGGCCACTTTCCGCCGAACAAGAACATCCTGATGCACAGCGTCATCTACCGCACCGAGGTGCTGCGTAAGTCCGGCATGGTGCTGCCCAAGCACACCTTCTATGTGGATAACATCTTCGTCTACCAGCCTCTGCCCGAGGTCGAGACCATCTACTACCTCAACCTGGACCTCTACCGCTACTTCATCGGCCGCGATGACCAGAGTGTCAACGAGAAGAACATGATCAAGCGCGTCGACCAGCAGCTGCGCGTCACCCGCATTATGATGGAGGCCGTGGATGTCTACGCCCTGCCTGTCACCCAGGACAAACTGCGGGCCTATATGCTCAACTATTTCTCGATGATGATGGCCATCTCCAGCATCTTCCTGACACTGGACGGCAGCCCCGAAGCCATGGAAAAGCGCAAGCAGCTGTGGGCCGACCTGAAAGCCCATGATCCGCGCCTTTGCCGCCGCTGCCGCCTCTCGGTAGCCGAAGCCTGCAACCTGCCCGGCTGGCTGGGCTGCAAGCTCAGCATCGGCGGCTACCGCATTGCCCAGAAGCTGTTCAAGTTCAACTAAGGGGTGCCCATGCAGTACAAAACAATTCTATTTGATCTCGACGGCACCCTGACTGATTCCGCCCCCGGCATCCTCAACTCGGTGCGGTACGGCTGCCGCAGGATCGGCATCCCCGTGCCCGACGAAGCCACCCTGCGCCGCTTCCTCGGCCCGCCGCTGATCGATTCGTTCCACAATCTCTGCGGCTTGAACGATGCCGACACCGACCGCGCCGTGGCGGCCTTCCGGGAGTATTTCCCAGACAAGGGCCTGTTTGAGAATGAGGTCTACCCCGGCATCCCCGCGCTGCTGGCCGACCTGCACGCCCGCGGCTGCCAGCTGGTGCTGGCCACCAGCAAGCCCGAGGAGTACGCCCGCCGCATCATGGAGCATTTTGATCTGGCACAGTACTTTACCGCCATCTGCGGTGCTACTTTGGACGAGACTCGCACCGACAAGGCCGAGGTCATCGCCTATGCGCTGGACACCATCGGCCTGACCGATAAGACCGGCGTTGCCATGGTCGGTGACCGTGAGCACGATGTCATCGGCGCGAAGAAAAACGCCCTGCCCTGCATCGGCGCCCTCTACGGCTACGGCACCCGCGAAGAACTCCACTCTGCCGGTGCCGCCGCAATCGCAGATACCGTGCAAGACCTGCACAAACTGCTGCTGGGATAAATCAAATGGGAGACAGCCCGCGCTGTCTCCCATTTTTTATTGGTCCCGATCGTTATAGTAGAGATACCACCCGCGGAAGCCGTACCCGATGCCAAGAGCGCCCAGCACCAGCAGCATAGCCGCCTTGTCGGGCCAAAGCGGCATATTCCGGGTGCAGACCCAGACCACCGCC
>OLPG01003187.1_pt1 | contig 10467 bp, 12 predicted proteins | sample 1672311 | NCBI WGS metagenome assembly OLPG01 (sample SAMEA3136670, study PRJEB25190) | human gut metagenome | biome: human gut; feature: human-associated habitat; material: faeces | place: Austria | collected 2013
TGCCGGCATTTTTTTTGCAAAAATCTTTCGGCCCGCAAAAAGTCTAGCTTATTAAAAATAATAATAACAAAAAAGCCTCCAGGTATTTTTCTAATCGTAATCGGAATTTTGCATATTAATTATGCAAAAAAATAAAGAAGGGAGAAAAAAATAATGAAAACATATACACAGGAGGAGCTTCTTAAAATTGCAAATAAGCTGTTTACCGACAATCGTGAATATGAGGGTACTGATGATATTGACAAAAATCCATATGCTGCTGGAAGGCATGACGGGATTTTGGAGATGCTGACGAAACTTGGAATCGATTGCGAAGAAGAACCTCAGAGCTACTAATTTTTTACTGCTACCATATCGGGTAACAGTTTTTTTTGTATATTTTTCGCAAAAAATATGGCAGTAGCAAAAATCAGGCATATTTCGTACATAGAGAAAAATAAAAAAGGAGTAAAAGAAATGGCCAAACGTATAATCAGACATGCAAAACGAAATAAATTGATGTGGAAATTGATTCTCTTTGTAATCGTTCTTATTGGAAGCGCCGCAGTACTATTCGATTCGCTACAAACGCACCAGCAATACAAAGACAGCCGATTGGTTGATGCGAAAGTTGTGGACATTGCGGGACGCGACAACGGGATAATTAAGGTGACGTATAAATATAAAGTGGGCAAAAAGGCCTACAAATCTTTCAAACTGCAGAAGCCGAAAGAAATTAATATCGGAGACGAGACAGAAATCAGAATCAGTGAAAGTAAGCCTAAAAAAATCTTCACCCATAATAGAGAAGAAGATGCTGTGTTTCCAGAAGTGGCTGTGACGTTTTTATTCTTTGTGTTTGTGACTACGTTGGTTTTTGGATAACGCTGCTACGGAACGCTTAAACCTGGTACCAAACCGGGCAAAGCCGGGAAGGCGCCACGAATCGGCACGACGAAGACTTGAATTCAATTTTACTTTTTTCTCACACTGTTTTTTTTGCATATTGTCTTTGTAAATATAAAAAACAGCTAAAAAGAAAGGAAGTAAAAGAAATGGACAAAAATTACAAACCAAGCGAGAGACAGAAAAAATGCAAGAACGCTTTTCCGTATATGGGGAAAGAAATGAACAAAACATACTGCAGAAAACTGATGCAGGAAAGAAGAGATGCAGAAGAGGATGATATGTCTGTATGTGTCAGCAATGAGCAGTGTGAAAACTGCCCGAACTATGAAAGCCGGTACATTGAGTATCCGATTCAGGTCAACAACATCAAATGCCACATATGTCGGAACATGGCTGGCTGATGCGAAAAACTATTTCTCAAAGCGAAACTGCGTGGCCGGACAGATGGCTGAAGGGTATATCAAAGGAAATCCGATTCGGCAGGATTATCTTGAAAAGGCGCTGGCGTGGATTGCTGACCGTGATAGGCTGGAATCGGGTCAGATGTATATGGCAAAACATCAGCATGACCTGGACGCAAACGAATTGTGGTTGTATTTTCAGACAGTTATTAATTGGGCGAAAATGTTGTTCCCGACGGCGAGAAAAGGCGTTACTGACGTACAGGATTGGGGAATTTTATACAACGAATTTCACAACAAGCAGTATAACAGCAACAATCTTGAGGCTGATATGAAACGCCTTTTAATGGATGATGATGTTACCAAAAATGCCGGTATTGTAAGTTATTTATTGTCTGGCAGAACGAAACATGATGAGAAGTTCTTGTCAATCAGGGCATTTTCAGAAGCGCAGAAGAGAAGGGCATATGAGAGGCAAAAACATAAATGCGCGATTTGTGGAGAGGTGTTTGACCTGAAGGACATGGACGGAGACCATATCGTACCGTGGAGCCAGGGCGGCAGGACTGTGGATGAGAATCTGCAGATGCTGTGTAAGAAATGTAATAATGAGAAAAGTGACAAATAAAAAACTTTCCACGCACTTGTATGATTGAATCCGATATGATTAACCTTTTATGATTGAATAAGGCTTTTCCCCGCACTTGCGGGGGCGAATTATTAGCCAGAAAAAAGCGGCAGAAATTATTCTGCCGCTTATACTTTACACTATTTTAACAGCCATACTTTTCTTTGTATTTTTTATTTGTTTCTAAAATCTTACGATATTCTGCCATTAGATTATAAAACGATGCCTTTTTTAAGCCGCTCTGCCTTATAAATTCGCTTGATGTGATTTCTTTCTGTTCCCATTTTGCATACAGCTCTTCCCAATTTTCTGGAAAATCCAGTTTAGTACGACCGGCGCCAGCGCGCCTAGAAGTACGGATTGGAGTAATTTTTTGATTACTGTTTGATATAAAATCGTATATGGTCTTCAATACAGCTATATTGACCGACGGAGAAATCCCACATTCATAAGTTGATGGTGTATCACGCACTATAAGCATAACGGATTTTTCCAAGAAATATTTTATGCTTTCTTTCACAGCTAAGTCATTAAGCCCGATATCCTCAAACTTTCCTATAACAATTATATCGTTTGTGTTGCTTATTGCTTTAATATTATTGAATGCACGGAAACAGCGCTTATTTTCTGTATAAAATGTAATCTGAAAATCAGAACCTAATTCTTTTCGTAATATATCAATAATATCATCAAAAGACGATAAATTCTCATCTATTGTTGTATACAAATATATCATCTTACTCACCTTTTCATTATTACCTACGACGTTTAGATTGTATAAATGACATAAAACCGTTTGATAATGTATGACCTAAAAACGTTTCTAGTTGCGTCTTGTTAAATTTAATGCGACATACATCTCGTGACGGTGTCGATTCCGCACAAATTTCGTTTGGTAAACAGCGCTCCCATGCCAAAAACATTTTTTCTATTTCTCCAGTTTTACCAAGTACTAATGTAACAGTATCAGCAACTGTATCGATAATGAAATCTTTCTTGTTTGTTTTATACAGGCCTTCTATCTGTTCAAGTGCATCGCTTGAAACTGAAGTTGCATTAATAGAATAATCATGATTCCATGTAAGCGGTCTTATATACTCTGGAATATCATATCCATATTCATTTAATATGTCAATAATTACATTTGACGAGATAGACATAATATCTGGATAATACCCGTCCTCACGATGTTCTATGTCATACATATGGCGCACAACATCATTAATTTGTGGAAGCATTCTCCTTAGATACTCACGATAAAAAGCATTCGTTAACCTGTTGAGAATAGCTTTGTCTCTGCTTTTATATTCGCTCTGGTCTACGGTACTCGGCAAACATCCTTCATAACTAATAAGCATTATTCGTTTTCTGTACTTTTCCTCTAAAGATAAAATCTCATTACTTGCAAAAACAACAAGTGGCATGCAATGAAGAGATAAACGTTCACATTGTTCTGGATTCTTTAAGTAATCGCCTTTTTGAGAAATATATCCACTTGAAATTTCGTCAACAAAAATTGGTATTCCTTTTGAGCCTGTTTGCAAAGCTTTTAATTTGTCTTTACCTACCTCAACTCCTTTTTCCTCTGGTATGTTTTTACCTGTCATCAATTTAAGTATCACAGACATCATAAAAGTTTTACCTACGCTTGGGTTCTTTGATACTAATAACATAAAAAGAGGAAGGCTGCCATCACCTACTCCTGTAATATCAGCATCATTACGCAATTTGGATGTAAACGGAGAAGAGAAGACGGCGTTCAATAATTTGAAATGGTTTGGCTGTAAATTTTTTCTCCCGTTAATAAACTCATCATAATTGTTAAAAATCTTCAATAATTCAGAGATATCATGTTTCACCTCGTCTTCAGATGGATGCAAATTTAATTCTTCCCCATTAAGATATGCTTTTTCAGAATCGTAATCAAATGTTAGTTCAGGATATTTTTCAACTGAAACGTGACATTTTTGGCCATTTAAGCTCCTTCTAAAATTTGATTCCATCCTTTTAATATTTCGCGAACTTATTTGAGTAAGTCCCTTTTCGGTTTTTAAGCCGATATTCTTAGTTACTTTTTTATAAAATTCAACGTCTTTTTGATATTCAATACAATAATTAACATAATCTAAATTTGCTTGGGACGTATCTTCACGTAATACAATTGCCGTATCCATTTTCTTAATTTTTGTAATAATTGGATTGTTCTCAATCATATCTTCTTCAGATGTAATTGTTTTTGTCGTTATACACGAATAAGGAACCTCCTCAGCCATAGACCAGGCTGCATCAAATTCTGCAATCGCATCTTCGTACCCTAATTCGCTGTCATCATAATTATAGTTTTCCATATGACTTCCGTTCCAGGCATTACGTGACATGTTTGCTGTAGTATCAACAACTTTTGAATCACCATTATCAGATGTTAAAATATATAGTTTACGGTGGTCAACAATAGTAGTTGAAACTTTAATAATTAATTTTCCACTTTGAATCATATTTGATACGCGCTTATATTTACAAGCCGCTTTTTGTATTTGGGTTGCATTTGCAAAAATGTATGGCATTTTTGAATCTTTATCTACAATACATGTTGCGCCAAGAATAATTTCTACATATTCAAAGTATTTCAGCAATTTATTTATAAAATCCCAGTTATATGAAAATGTAATAACCTGCAATTTGCTATAACCTGAAAATATTTCATCAATTGATTCAAATTCAGCGGCATCAACCATTATTTTATGTTTTATTTTGATGAGATTTACATTTTCTGCCTCACCGTGTTTTCCTCCATCTATCACATCAAACAATGATAATTGACCGATATTAGATTCTTCTTTTTTCATATATTTCCCTCCTTTTTTAGTATTTTTAAATGTCTATAATTAAGCATCTTATTTATAGACATATTATATCACATATAAAAATATATTTCAACATGCATTTGGAAATCAGCTTTTCTGCTTTCCAAAAAATTCCGCATATTAATAATATCTTAAAATAAATTGTAATTTACTAAATTTTTGGTATACTATTCACATATTACTAAAATATATTGGAGGTGAATAATAATGATAAAATACATCTTAATGCACAAAAATGATAAATGTGGAACAATACTGTTTGACGAAAACATAGGAAGAATCACCGAATATCATGATGATAGAAACGGTCTGTCTCCATACCTAGGCAACTGCGATATAAAGAAAATTCAAAAGTGGTGGGAGATGAGAGCTGTTCCTGCGTCAAGGGCAACAATGCAGCAGGTGATAAATAACGCAAATTGCTTAAATACAGAGGTGTATCTGGCAAAAAATCTTGGATTAAGTATGACTGATACATACTGGATTAAACCAAGCGGCATTGACTTATCATTTGATAACGTTAAATTTGCGAATTTAGCTGCATATAGCCATGGAAAAATCCCATATCATAATGCAACGTCGTATGACCCAAATGCGTCTCTTGGCGGCCAGATGGAAAAATATTGGGATTTAATGCATAAAACTCCAATATTGGTCAAAGAAAGCTATAAATATTACGGACAGCAATCAATTAATGAAGTTTTTGCTTCAATAATTCATGACAGACAACATTCAGGTGTTGATTTTGTTAAGTACACTGCTGAGATGACTGAAGATAGAGGTATACAATGCAAGTGTCCGGCATTTACTTCGGAAAATATAGAATTGTTGTCGGCCTATGAAATAGTAGAAAGTAGAAAAATTCAAAACAGTCAGGCGTTATATGACGAGTACATTAATATCTGTGTTGAAAACGGCATTGATTACGAACAAATTCAAGAATTTATGGACTATCAGACAATGACCGATTTCTTGATAACGAATACAGATGAACATTTGTTAAATTTTGGCGTCTTACGAGACCCAAATACTATGAATCTAATTGGACCGGCTCCAATATTCGACTCCGGAAACAGTATGTTCTATTCTGATGGAAGAAAAGCACCATATACTCGAGCCGGAATTTTAGACATTCCGATTACGAGTTTTTATAAAAGAGAAGAAAAATTACTTGGAAAAGTAAAAAATAAAAATGTCGTAGATTTAAACAGTATACCTTCCGCAGGCGAGGTTAAAGAATTGTATGCGAACGCAGGCATTCCAGAAGAAAAGGCTGATATAATCAGTAAAAATTATGACACTAAAGCCAAGATGTTATCAGAATTCCAAAGGGGAAAGACTATTTCGTTATATAAAGAAAAACAAGCCGAAAAAAATAGCAAATACAACACAATCGTAAAAGAGCCAGAAGTTAAAATGGAATCTCCAAAGTTTATTATGCTTTGCGGAATTCCGGGTTCAGGAAAATCTCAATTAGCCAAATCTCTTTATGCTGATTTACAAAATAAAAAAATGGATGATGTGAACTTGTATCCGGCCTCAAAAGCAATAAAGAATATTGGCCTTGTTTTTGACCCTTCTAAAATCACAAATGACATTGTAATAAATGCAGATTACAAGAATAGTGCAGTATTGATTTCTCCGAATAAAATTCGCCAGGAGCTCAAAGACAATTATCCAGATAATTATAGTGAAAGCCTCGTTTTTGCAATAGTTGATGCAAGAGTTAAAACAGCTTTAAAAAGTGGTGCTTCTGTCGTGTATGAAGCAACCAATCTTGACAAGCCAATAAGAGAAAAATATTTGGGGATTGCGAATGAATATGGCGTAAAAGATACTTCACTTCATGTAACCTGGATAAATCCGAGTGATTCAATCAGCAGTATCTCTCCGAACCTATTGTCAGCTATGAATAATAGACTGGCAGATAGTAATCCATCAAAAGCTGAAGGATGGAACGATTTTGTTCAGCACGGTACGCCTGTCGAAAAAATACAAAATAATGATTATTTTGATATGTCTATAGACGATGATGAAATTGAATACGAAGACCATTAAGTTCACGGTAAAAGAGCATGACATTCAGTCAAGCTCTTTTTTTTGCTTTTTTTCTTCCAATAAGAAATTCCGCATATTAAATACGACAAGAACTTTTGTTGATTTTATCCAAAATCAACAAAAGAAAACTCAAAAAAATCTAACACAACAAACAAAGACAGGAGGAAAAAAAATGAATAATAAAGTTTTAGACATCTACTCAGACGACCTTACCGACGCTGAGACTGAATCTCTTTTCAGCACTCCAAAAGAAAGCAGAAAAGGAGACCGGAGAAAAATCGACTACAAAAAAGCAAAAAGAAAAGCAAAAATTGACCTTGCGAGGTCATTTGATGGTCTGCCGATGTATGACAATCTGCACCAGTACAGTAAAAATAAAATCCATTGTTCTTGCCAGTTATGCCGTGGGAAAGATTGCTTTGGTAGACATGTTACTACCGAGCAGGAAGTAAAAAGCCATGATGAGATGCTGGCTGAACTGAAAGAATTGGACGAGAATTTGCTGACAGTGGAAAGAAAGGAGATTGCGTGATGGTAACCATTGAGAGCAAAAATCATTCTATTAACCTTGGAGGTGGAGGCTTCATATGCCTCCGCACTAAAGTCGCAGAACTGGCAGCGCCTGATATCTTTGAACACTACAAAAAATCTATGGACGGAATGCGGCTGTATGATGATGATAAAAGAAAGGCGTTTTACAAATCATATAACGCAAAAATCACAGAACTGGACAAAAAATACAAAGGCAAAATGTCTAACATCCTTGATTTTTTGTATGAGAGCGATTGTGACGGCATTATGGATGTTCCACACTGCCGGTCTATCTACAAAGTCATCAAAGACTACGACGACGATATTTTATACGGCTATGCCGGCAGAAAAGACTGCGCGAAATTTGCTGATTTCAAAGCTATCGTTAAAGACGGCATTGATTCCGGTGATGGTTTCACCTGGTTCTAAGGCTGCAAAAAGAAAACAAAAAAAGTTTTTACGCCAGATGGCGGGAAAGGACAAAATTATGAGAATTTTAGCAATTGATAAATACGAAGAGCCTGTTGTTAAGGAAATAGAAAACAATCTGAAGGATATGCAGAGATATGTGCTTGGACATATTGAGACCATCACATTATCAGAAACTGCAATGCTGGTTTGTAATGATGTCGGAAAACTGGCTAACCTGACGCCGAATCGAATTCTGAAAATTGGTAACAGTCATGATGTAATCCGCGGTGATTTCTTTATCTGTGGATGGTCCGGAGATGAATTCTGTGATATTTCTGATGAGGATGTTGAGAAATACACGAAAATGTTTTCAAAACCTGATGTTTTGTTTATGCCTGTATGGAATGGAGTCAGCAGGGTTTGGAAGATTGTTAAGCCGGAAGATGAGAAAGAACATTTCTGCTTTTATGATTTACTGCAGACTGAGGCTGATTACGTGTTTTGCCCGTTTGAGACTGCGATGAAAAAACATTCGCCGAAGCTTTCTGATTACGGCAAAGTTTATCGTGGAATTTTTGAATTCAGCGATACGTTTGAGGCAAAGAGAATGTGCGAAAGGCTTTATATAGAGCATAATGGTGTAATTTTGGACAGAAAAGGCCGTTCAATGGACATTTCTGATATCATTGTGATGCATCTTCCGAATGGTGACAGATATTTTTATGTTGACATGTTAGGATTTGCAGAAGTTAAGTTTGACAAAAACGGAAAGATGACGATAACGAAAGATAGCACAGCGGAAAACAAGAAGTAAGAACTAAAACTTATACATTTACAGACCGGAGAGGATTTTACTCTCCGGATTTTTTTCGCAAAAAATTTCCTCCCCGATAAAAATTCAGCATATTAAATGTAACAAAACAAAAAACGGGAGGTAAAAATTATGACACGTGGAAATTTTGTATTAATAACGAATACAGCAAATTGGATGTCAATACAGTTTAACGGTGATATGTACCCGTCATGCAACGGAAAATTCGTTTATCACATGCTGGAATCCGTTGAAACTTATGACGATTTAGCGGCAGCAATACTTAAATTTGATGGGGAATGCTTTGGATATGCAGACATGCGCTTCGGATGTGCAAACATGCATAACATAGACATGGCACCGAAGAGCATTTCAGATAATATTGATTTTAGTAAAGATTATTTCGCAATCTATAACTCAGATTATCTTTACATCAAAAACGCATCCGATAAGGAATGCACCATTATCGCCAAAAACGAAATGGAACAGACTATCAAGCCGGGAGAAATTCAAGTATGGAAGTTTGGATGCCTTGTCCAGCCTGACGCTAAAGACCTTGAACTTAACGACGACGAGAAAATTTTCGTTTATGGAGAACGACAGACAGAAGCGAGAGTAGACTCGCTTAACGACAGACTACAGGCGATTTTTGAGGAGTGCGATTCCTTCTTGGAGAACCTGCCAAAAGGCCTGACCGACGATGAAAAAGAAATTCTTCCGCCGGTCGTGATGCTGTGGTCAGCTCTAAAAAAAAATTCGAAAAAATAGATGTAAAAGCACCTAAAGATAACAAAAGAATTTAAAAAATTTCTGCATATTGGAAATGTACAAAAAAACAAAAACAGGAGGTCAAAAATATGACTTTAAAAGAATTTGCTGAAAGACTGAACGGAACAGAGTACAATGGATATCCGATTTTCTCAAAAGAGGATATTGGAATCGCGAAAGAAAACGGATTTGTGGTTGTGACGGGGGCTTCCGATGACCTGATGGAATTTGATGGCGCTATCTATAGCGAAGGCGACTGTTTCGATGGCGGAAAAGTCTATTTTTCCAAAAACGGAGTAGAAGAAGATAAGACCCAAAACGTTATTAATGCCTTATGGTGTGAGGCTGAAATCGTGCTTGTAAGTGAAGCCGGAAGGTTCTTGCGGTTTGCTGCGGCAGACATCCCGGAGAAGAAACGAGGTGCTGGAACGGTTGCCGGTATCGCGATGAAGGACGGTGAAAAACTGAGTGATGTGTTCTTTGTATGGCCGGAGGATGTAAAGAAGGCGGCTGAAACTGGAGACGAAGAGACGCCGGCGGGAGAGAATAGCGAGGAAAAGAATAAAGATGATGCCGGAAGTGTAAACATGATGCCGGAAGCAATGCTGGCAGGCGGGAAAGAAATGCCTGTAGATGAAACGGCGGCAGCGAAAGGTGACAACCTGCCTGCAGAAGAGCAGCAGCCGGCTGAATTGATATTAACCTTAAAGAACAAAAAACAGATTCCATTCTCTAAACTGGCGAAAGCAAAAAGGGGAGGAAAAGGAACGCTTAAAAAAATATAATATAGCGAAAGCAGGAGGTGTACAGTATGTGGCTTTGGGTTGTAGTGGCTGTGGCGGCTGCAGTGCATGCGACAATCATCAGCGATGATGAGAACAGGCGGATACAAAATACTAAAGACAAAATTTTCAATAAATATACAAGAATGCACTAAGCGCTAAAAAAAAGAAAGAAGCAGCGGGTGTCCGTTGTTTCTTTCCTTTTTTGCTGTCAGGAATTTTGGCCTTTATATCTAAGATGCTGAAAAACGACAAAGCAAAAAAAAGAGTGAGAGTATGAAACTTTTTCTGTAAAATAATGTTTGGAAGGTTCTTCTATGATACA
>OLPG01003192.1_pt1 | contig 10446 bp, 8 predicted proteins | sample 1672311 | NCBI WGS metagenome assembly OLPG01 (sample SAMEA3136670, study PRJEB25190) | human gut metagenome | biome: human gut; feature: human-associated habitat; material: faeces | place: Austria | collected 2013
GCACCGTAGGTGGCCACCATCTCCTTGTTGGAGGTGCACACGCTGCGGCCGCTCTCCAGACACGCCTTGACGTAAGGGTAAGCAAAGCGGGTGCCGCCGATGGTCTCCACCACCACCCGGATCTCCGGGTCCTGCAGGATCACGTCGATATTCTTGACCACCAAGGGCTCCACCGGGTTGCCGGTAAAATCCTTCGGGTCCAGAATATATTTTACCTCCACCGGTTCGCCAGCCCGGCGGGAGACGCTTGCAGCATTGTGGCACAGCACTTCGTATACGCCGCTGCCCACCGTGCCAAAGCCCAGAATTGCAATTTTAGCCATACTCTCTTTCCCTCGTTTCCTGTTTTGTTACAGGTTATACCCACAGCGCACACTCACCACCATGCGCTGGCGCGAAAGTTTTTCGGTCAGTTCCTCCGGGGACATCTGCATGGTATCGGTACGGATGGTGACCGCCACCAGCGCAGCCCCATTCTCCGGGGTGGACTGGTTGATGGTCACAATACTGGCGCCTGCGGCGCTGATACCGGCCAGAAGGCTTTGCAACGCACCGGTCTCGTCCCGCAGAGTGGCCATGACCGTGATGACCTCACGGCCGTTCTCGGAATCAAAAATACAATCCTTATACTTATAAAATGCACTGCGCGAAAGCTCTACGGCGCGGGTCGCAGCCGAAATGCTGCGGGCTTCGCCGCTGGCCAGCAGCTCCTTGGCGCGTACCACCTTGAGAAAAACCTCCGGCAGCACCTGCGCATCCACCAGATAAAAACGGCGTTCCAACTTGTTCACCTCTCAAACACAAGTGTTCTTGCAGAAAATATAATAGCATCCGAACCCCTGCAATGCAAGAGCCCGGATGCTATTTTGTCACTTTGTCCAGTTTTGTCTTGTGAAGTGCGCCCTGTCCTTGCCGGATTTTTCAGCAAAGGGGTGAAAAAGTACGATTTTTGTCCTTATTCCGTGTCCAGTGCACTGGTATCGGTGGGTATGACCGGCTGGGTAGGCACAGCATCGTCTGTGTTCTCGGCAGGGGCAGCAGCCTGCGGTGCGGCATGAGAATAGGTGCAGGTATCGGGCAGGTCATCGGCACGGTAGTAGCCCACGGCAGTGCTCGGGCAGCCTGCACCGGCCAGCAATCCGCTCTGGGTGCAGTAACGGCGCTCCACCACGCCTGCGGAGGTGGGGAATGCCTTATAGGGCAGGTCTGCCTGTGCCTGCTCCATCAGTGCCTTCCACGCCATAACACAGGTGCGGGTCTTGGCCTGCTGCTTGGACAGAGTCTTGGTCATATCGTAAGGTGCATCATATCCCCACCACACAGCGGTGACATAGTAGGGCGTGCCGCCCACGAACCACAGATCCTTTTCGTCGCTGGCAGTACCGGTCTTACCAAAGGCCTCCATGCCGTTGGAGTTGGGGTAGCGGCCGCTGGCAGTACCTACGCTGGAGAACAGAACGTTCTTCAGCAGACGGTTCATGACATAAGCGGTATCGGGGGTCAGTGCCTGATAGCTGGTGGCGTTGTTTTCCAGATAGATGTTGCCGTCCCGGTCCAGCACACGGGTATACAGGTGCGGGGTGGTGTACTCGCCGTCATAGAAGATCTGGAAGGCTGCGGCCAGCGCCATGGGCGTAACGCCCTTGGTCTGGCTGCCCATAACCATCTGCGCCAGACCCACGTCGTTGGTGGGGTCCAGCGTATTCAGCTGCAGGGTGTTGTAGACGAAGTTGAAGATATTGCTTGCGCCCACAAGGTCGCCCACGCGGACTGCGATGGTATTCAGCGAGCGGGCAAGGCCGTTCCACAGCGGGAGATCGCTGCCGTCGCCATAGTTGCCGCCGTAGTTGCGCGGCCAGCTGCGCCATGCGTTGGGGTAAGCGCGGAGCTGCTTGTCGGAGAGCCCCATCAGGCCATTCTTGCGGCAGTAGTCCTCGTCCCGGATGATCATATCCTGCTTCTGGTACAGGGGGGAGTTGTTGAGCATGGTGGACCAGTTGACCAGACCGTACTCAATGCCCAGCGCATAGGCACCGATGGGCTTGATGGTAGAACCGGTCTGCCGCTCCACATTATAGGCGCGGTTCAGGGAAAGGCTCTTGGTCTTTTCGCCCAGGCCGCCCGCAATGGCCAGCACGTTGCCGTCATAGTCCAGCGTGACCATAGCAGCCTGCGTGCGCACGTTGCGGTAATAGTAGACGGTGCCATCCTCGCCGGTGCGGGTCTTGGGGGTGCCGTCTTCATTGAACACCTGCACATCATCGTCCGAAATAGAGGTGACCTCTTCCTCATGCCAGCCCGCCGGGAAGTAGGCATCGTCGGTGTTCAGCATCAGGTTTTCCATCTGGGACTGCAGCTTGGTATTGACAGTAGCTTCGATGGTAAAGCCGCCGGTGTAGAGCAGCTTCTGCGCCTCGGACTCGCTGATGCCCTCCTTGGTCATGATGTCCTGCACGACCTCATTGAACAGTGCATCGGTGAAGTAGGAGGTGACGGTGCTGGGCTTTTTGCCGCTGTCTTCTTCGGCCAGCACAAGGGGCTGTGCAGCGCCGTTGCGGTAGTCCTCCTCGCTGATCACACCCTGCTGCCACATATTGTACATGATGAAGTTGCGGCGGTGGATCAGATTTTCGGGGTTCGTATAGGGGTTATAGTTGGTGGGGTTTTTGGTAATAGAGGCAATGGTAGCGCACTCCCACAGGCTCAGCTGGCTGACGTCCTTGTTGAAGTACTCGTTGGCCGCCGTCTGCACACCCTGAATGGTGCCGGTAAAGCTGATGGTGTTCAGGTAAGCCTCCAGAATGGTCTCCTTGGAGTAGCTGCGGCTCAGGCAGAGGGCGCGGTAGATCTCGCGCACCTTGCGCAATGCGCCATCGATACCGCTGGCGCTGTTGTCATCGGTCAGGTTCTTGATGAGCTGCTGTTCCAGTGTGGATGCGCCCTGCTTGGAGCTGTAAATGGGCAGCAGATACTCATTGATCATTGCGCCGATGGTGCGCTTGAAGTTGACGCCGGGCTCTGAGTAGAAGTCCTTATCCTCGGTGCAGATGAAGGCATACTGCAAATTGGAGGGAATCTGCTCAATGTCTGCCCAAACGCGGTGGCTGTTGGAGGAGCGCAGGGTGGCATACTCCACCTGTGCGCCGGTATCCGGGTCGGTAGCTACCACCATACTGGACTGGCTCAGCTGGATGTTGTCCAAGTCCAGCAGGTCACCGTCGTTGGCAGTAGCCTGCACCACATAGAACACCATGCCCACGGCCACCACGCTGCCCAGCATAATGCCAAGGCAGAGCACCGTAGCGACGGTGCGGCCAATGAACCGCAGAATGGGATGCTTGCTCTTTTCCTTTGGCGACTTGGGGCTTTTGGGTGCCTTGGGTGTGCGGGTACGGTTTTCCGCTGCGGAGTGTACCTCGCGGCGGCTCTGGGAAACATTGACCTTACGTCCCATCGGGCGGGCAGGCTGCTCCTCGCCGCCCCGATGGATCTTTCTCATCTCATTGTTGGAGATAGGGATCGCCTCCTGACATTTCAAGACTGTTGCCGGGCATAGCTGCACCGGGCTTTATCCACATCGTTTGTGACACGAAATTTCAAACTGCAATACCATATTATAACACGCAAGCCCCAGCCGGGCAAGAACCAATCTTTGCGCGCTGAGCAGATATAAATAGTATAACACACTCTCTTGTGGAAAGTACAGTATCTGCGTGTGAAAATTGTCTGCTATCCGCCAAAACGGGGCATACTTACCGGGGAAGGGAGTGTTTTTTATGCGCAAGCTGTCTGTCTGCCTGTTCTACGGGCTTTGCGTATTCACCATTGTATTCAGTCTGTTCTGGATGGCGCTGCCAAAGCTGCCGCTGTCCCAAAGCCCCGCCGGGTCTGAGACCGACCCCGCCTCTCCCCTGAGCCTTGCCGCGCAGGCAGTGCCCCAGACGGACACCACCCGCTACTGCCTGCAAGACAGCGGCGGGCGGGTGGCGGTGTATACCTGCCGCGCCGACGGCACCCCGGGCACCCTGATCCGCGTGACCGGCATCTACACCAATCTTCTGCCCGAAAACGACGCCTTACGCATCAAGCGCGGGCTTGTGGTCAACAGCCCCCGGGAGCTGGACCTGCTGCTGGAGGATTTGGGGGAGTAAATGCAACGAGCCGCTGCACGATGTGCAGCGGCTCGTTGCATTTATATGATTCAGGCTTCCATTTCTTCCAGCGGCACAAGGTATTCCTTGCGGCACTGCTCGTACTCCAGCATATAGTCCTTGCTGGGGCTGTGGTGCATGATGTTTTTCAGGGTGTGAGAGTCGTAATCATCGCCGGCCTCCATGCCCACCATGCGCACCGCAATGTTGGAGCAGTGGTCGGAGATACGCTCGGCGTTGTTCAGCACATCCAGGAACACCACGCCGGTGTCGATGGAGCAAATGCCGTCCTTCAGGCGGAGGATGTGCTGGTCGCGCAGACGCTCCACCATCACATCAATGATCTCCTCCAGCGGCTCCACCTGTGCTGCCTTCTGGACATCATCGTTTTCAAAGGCCTCGTCCGTCAGAACCAGAATGCGTTCCAAAGCGGCATCCAGCAATTGCAGTTCCTTTTTGGCGCTCTCGCTGAAGCTGGCTTCCTTGTCGTACAGTTCCTCGGCCTTTTCCATGATGTTCACGGCATAGTCGCCGATACGCTCGAACTCGGTGACAAAGTTCAGCAGCTCGGTCACCGCGTGGCTCTCGTCGTCGCCCAGCTCCTGATCGGTCAGTTTGATCAGGTAGTTGGTGATCTCCACCTCCATGCGGTCGATCAGGTTCTCGCGTACCTTAATGGCGCTCACGGTCTCCTCGTCCATTTTCAAAAGCAGCGGCGCGGCCAGACCCACGTTGCGGGCGGCGCGGCGAGACATCTTGATCACCGCATTCTTCGCCTGCTGCAAGGCCACTGCCGGGCTCTTGTACAGACGCTCGTCCAGCACCGGCATGCTCAGCTCCTGTGCTTCCTCCACGCTACTGGGCACCGTGAGCATCGCCAAGCGGCTCAGCACTCCGCTGCAAGGCAGGAACAGCAGCATGGCGCATACGCTGGACAAGGTATGGATGTTTGCAATGGAGCTCTTGTTCATCACATCGCCCCACATGGGGATGCCGATGGTGAATTGCACCGCATAGATCAGCGCCAGCAGGATCACACTGCCGATGACGTTGAAGTACAGGTGGATGAGCGCTGCCCGCTTACCATCCTTGGAAGAGCCGCCGATGGTGAGCAGCGGGGTGAACGCCGTACCGATATGCGCACCCAGAATGATGGGAATGGCAGAGCTGAAGGTGACAAGCCCTGTGCTGGACAGTGCCTGCAGAATACCCACCGAAGCGGAGGAGGACTGGATGATCACGGTGACCACCACGCCCACCAGAACGCCCAGAATGGGGTTGGTCATGGTGACGAACAGATTCTGAAAGACGGCGCTCTCCCGCAGGGGAGCAACGCCGGTATCCATCAGGCTCATGCCGGTAAACAGAATGCCGAAGCCCAGCATGATCTGGCCGATGTTCTTCTTTTTGGCATTGCGGAGGAACACATAAAAAATGCAGCCAATAAACGCCACCACGGGGGCAAAGGTCTTGGGCTGGATCAAGGTCAGCCACAGGCTGTCGCCTGAGATATCCGCCATGCGGATCAACTGACCTGTTACCGTAGTACCAATATTTGCACCCATGATCACGCCTACCGACTGCGTCAGTGTCATGATACCGGAGTTGACCAGACCAACACAAATAACCACCGTACCAGCCGACGACTGGATGACGCCGGTGATCAGTGTGCCGAAGATCACGCCCTTAATGGTAGAGGAGGTAAGCTTTTGCAATACGCCCTGCATCTTGCCGCCTGCCAGCTTTTCCAGTCCGGCGCCCATGATGGACATACCGTACAAGAACAGCGCAACGCCGCCCAGCAGAGAGGTAATGTGTGTGATATCCATAACGATACTCCTAATATGAAACTTCCCTTTTTATCCTTTACAGCACACAGCTGCCGAAACCTTGCACGTGCACAGCACTTGCCCTGTTCCGGCAGCCGCTTATTTTTATTATACCATCAAAGGGGGCGTCTCAACAAGGTTTATTTTACACGAAAATTACTTTTTTCACACATTCCGCAACATATTTCTGGGTGGCAAACAAAAAGCTTTCCGTTATTTTACATACATTTTACATTATACCATCTCGGATGCGGTATGCCTCCGCTTACCCGGCCAGCTCTTCCATGGCCTCGCGCACCGTATCGGCCGAAAACAGGAACACACCACTGCCGGTGTATACCTCCACATGACTGCCCACATAACGCAACTCAAAATCCTTCATGGTGTTTCCCTCCTGTGTGTCTGTTTTATTCCCGGGACTTCCCCGGTGAACACAGTATCGCATAATTCAGATACCATAAAAAGGACTTTCAAACGTTTTTGCGGATTTTTGCGTAAAAAACAGCGTATGCTCCCCAGTCTGCTCACGCTGTACACGGCCATTTTCCTCGGAGATCAGGTCTTTGGCAGTCCCCGCAGCGCCGCATTTCCGCAGGAAACAGGCGCTGGAGCTGCCGTTTTCCGTCACGCCCCCTCCTGTGAAAATGGGATAGCGGAGCGTCCGCAGACGCTCCGCTATCCCGAAATTAAAAATAAATTTTCCGCTGATAATGGCTATAGCAAAGCGGAAGCCCTTCCAAATCATCCTGCTGTGCAAAGCATTATTCTGCCGCATCCGTCACCCGGACGGGGTAGCCCGTCCGCACACAGCGCACCGCATACCGGGCGTTGCCGCCGGAGGTGCAGGTGAACAGGGTCAGATCCCAGCTGTCTGTCTCGGTGGCGGTGGTCATCTCCTCGATCTGGGTGGGGCGCAAAGTCTCCACGCTCTCCACCTCATAGCTCCAGCGCAGACCATCCGCATCCGTAAAATAGACCGGGCTGCCGATGGCCAGCCACTTGATGGGGCTGAAGTGCATTGCGTAGTTGTGGCCGCAGATCACAAGATCATCGCCATAGGTGGTGCCGCTGTACCGCCCGGGGGCGATCTTCAGCCCGGCGTAGCTCCACTGCGCCATCACCGGCAGCTCCCGTTCTACCGCCGGGATGGAAAGCACCCCGATGTAGTCCCGCCCTTCCACCTCCACAGTGGTCATCTCCTGCGTCGGGTCCAGCACCGGCTGCGGGGCTGCAGTCTCGTTTTCCTGCTGGTGCTCCGTAATGGTCTTTTGCATGGTCTGCTCCAGCTCGCCCAATACTTCCTGCGAGGCCTTTTCTGCCCGGGCGGCATCCCACCGGTTGTAGCCCAGCAACCCGGCGGCGCATAAGATCAGCACCGCGCCCAGCACCATGCACAGCCTGCCGATTTTCCGTTTCATTGCATTCCATCCTTTATATAATAGTATCCGTCTGCTTCAGTATACCATTCCCCGCTCCGGTTTACAACCGTTCTTGCGGGCGTTTTTTATCGGGCAGCAGCGCGCAGACCAGCCGCACCATCTGCCCGGTCAGGGGCAGCCACACCAGCGCGCACAGTACGTTAAATAAGGTGTGTGCGTTGGCGATCTGCCGGGCGATCACGGCGCACTCCACCCCTGCGGGCGAGCACAGCCGCACCAGCGCCGCAAAGGGCTGCAGCAGTGCGCAACACACCGCCGCTCCGCTCAGGTTGAAGATGGCGTGGGCTGCCGCCACCCGCTTGGCGTCTCTTCCCTGCCCGATGGCGGCAAGCACCGCCGTGATGGTGGTGCCGATGTTATCCCCCAGCAAAATGGGAATGGCCGCCGTCAGCCCCAGCAGGCTGTGCACGCCGTCTGCCCCGGGCTGCGCCGCCATGCTTTGCAGCAGCGCCACTGTGGCAGAGCTGCTTTGCACCGTTAAGGTCATGCAGACGCCCGCCAGCAGCCCATGCAAAGGGCTTTGCTGCACCCGGGCAAGCTCCAGCCGGAGCAGAGGGCTTTGCAGCAGCGGTTCCATGGCGCTGCGCATCACCGTAACGCCCTCGAACAGCAGCCCAAAGCCGAACACCGCCTCGCCCACGCAGCGGCCCCGCCAGTTTTTGCAGGCCAGACAGAGCAGCACCCCGCCAAACAGCAGCAGATACCGCCAGCTTTCCACCCGGAACGCCAGCAGCTGCGCCGTGACCGTTGTGCCGATATTTGCCCCGAATACCACCGGCACCGCCTGCCGCAGCTGCAACAGCCCCGCCGCCAGAAAGGCAATCACCATGACCGTGACCGCCGAGCTGCTTTGCAGCACCGCCGTTACCGCAGCACCGGTCAGCAGTCCTGCCGCCGGGTTTGCGGTGCACCGCGCCAGCAGGCTGCGCAGACGCCTGCCCGCTCCCTGCTGCACCGCCCGACACAGGCTGTCCGTCCCGTATAAAAACAGCGCCAATCCGCCGAATACCTGTAACAACACTTGGAATCCCTGCTCCATCTGCACCCTCCGTTTCTGCCTGTCCTTTATTTTTATGCAGCGAGAGCCGGTTTGCGCATTGACAAAACCTACAAGTTTTTTGTGAATTTTTGTTTAATATTTCCCTATTCCCTTGCAATCCGGCTGCAAAAGGAATATGCTTATCAGGCGTTAATACTTAACAACTGTTAAGTATCCAAAAAATGCAAACGAGGAGGGACTGTCGTGTCCGAGCCAAGCACCCCCAGCTTTCAGGGGATGTGCCACTTTATCGGGCAGCTGAGCAAGGCATCCAAGACCGGAATGCGGGCGGCGCTGGCCGATTGCCCCAAATGCCACTTCAATATGCTGGAAGGCCTGCTGCACGCCATCAACTGTCACGGAAAGGACGGTGCCATTTATGTCTCCGACCTTGCCCGGGAGATCCGACAGCCGCTGCCGGCGGTCTCGCGCGGGCTGCGGCTCATGGAGCAGGACGGCACTGTGGTGCGGGAACCGGACCCCGCCGACCGCCGCAAAACGCTGGTGCGCATCACCCCCAAGGGGTACGAGCTGTGCCACCAGTGTGAGCAGGCTCTGCGCAACTACTTTGCCAGCGTGCTGGCACGGTTAGAGCCGGAGCAGGCAGCCCAGATGGACGCGCTGCGCGGCGCGCTGATGGATGCCATTCTTGCGGAAAATGCCGCGCGCAACATTGACCCGAAGGGAGAAACGAACCATGACAAAGATCTTTAAGCAGCTGGCCCGGCACTGGGCAGTCTGCCTTGTGGTGTTCGCACTGCTGTTCGTGCAGGCGTACTGCGACCTTGCCCTGCCGGACTACACCAGCAAGATCGTGGACACCGGCATCCAGCAGGGCGGCATTGAAAGCCCCCTGCCCCAGACGGTGCGCCAGAGTACGCTGGACGCGCTGAGCCTGCTGATGAGCGAGGAGGATGCGCAGAAGCTGCAAAACGCCTACCAGTACTACCTGCAGGACGATGGCGTATTGCAGCTGCGCTCCGACCTGACCGAGGACGAGCGCACCGCACTGGAAGAGGCCGTGACCACCCCGGACATCGTGCTGTATATGGCTGCCGCACAGGCCGCCAACACCCCCGCCGGGCAGAACAGCATGGGCATGACCGGCCTTGCCGAGACGCCCTCTGCCGCTGCGGACGCGGACACTGAAACCGCCACCCCTACGGCAGCGGATCTTGACACCGTTTGCAGCCAGTTTGCCGCCATGAGCCAGATGCCCGGCTTTGACCGCAGTATGCTGCAAAAGCAGCTGGACGGTGCCATGAGCCAGCTGGACAGCACCCTGCTGGAAAACCTGAAAAGCCAGTCTTTGCTGCTGGTGCAGCTGGAATACGAGGCGCAGGGCGTTGCGCAGGATGTGCAGATGGGTTACCTCTTCCGGGTGGGCGGCCAGATGCTGGCGCTCACCCTGCTGATGGTAGCCGTGGCTGTGGCCGTTGGCTTCCTTGCCTCCCGGGTATCCGCCGCCATCGGCCGCGACCTGCGCCGGGAGACCTTCTCCAGCGTTATCGGCTTCTCCAATGCAGAGATTGAGAACTTCTCCACCGCCTCCCTCATCACCCGCACCACCAACGATATCCAGCAGGTGCAGTTCGTCTGCGTCATCCTGCTGCGCATGGTGGCCTACGCGCCCATTCTGGGCATTGGCGGCGTGCTGCACGTTGTGGGCAGCAGCAGCGGCCTTTCCTGGATCGTGGTGCTGGACGTGGCACTGCTCTTGTTGCTGCTGCTCTTCCTGATGAGCGTTGCCATGCCAAAATTCAAGGTGATGCAGCAGCTGGTGGACCGGCTGAATCTGGTCAGCCGCGAGATCTTGACCGGCATCATGCCGGTGCGCGCCTTCAGCCGCGAAAAATTTGAGGAGCAGCGCTTTGACAAGGCCAACCGGGAGCTGATGGGCACCCAGCTGTTCACCAACCGCGCTATGGTGGCTATGATGCCCTTTATGACCCTGATCATGAACGGCACCAGCCTGCTCATCGTCTGGT
>OLPG01003195.1_pt1 | contig 10443 bp, 10 predicted proteins | sample 1672311 | NCBI WGS metagenome assembly OLPG01 (sample SAMEA3136670, study PRJEB25190) | human gut metagenome | biome: human gut; feature: human-associated habitat; material: faeces | place: Austria | collected 2013
ACCGCAACGGCGGCTACACCCGCATCATCAAGATCGGCGCTCGCCGCGGCGACGCTGCCGAGATGGCAGTTCTGGAGCTCGTCTGATCCTGCTCTGACTGTATAAACGGTTGACAAAAGCCCTTTCCCAGCAATGGGGGAGGGCTTTTTTGTGTCCCCGGAAGAGTGGCTGACGCAGAGACTTTTTCGCAACAACGCCACTTGGCAGAGTGGGGCTGGCGTGGTATACTGACAATAGCGTTTTTTTGGCTGCGGCTGGCGGCTGCATTTTCCACGAAGGGAGGAGATCTGGTTGAAAACATTCCGCCATTTCCGGCATGCACTGGCTCTGTTGTTGGTCAGTGTTCTGCTGGCGGGCTGCAATGCTCTGCCCGGAGAGAACCTGCAGGTGGAAGAGCTGCTGCGTGCCCCGCGTCTGTCCGGTGACTATGGCGCGGTGCAGACGGCCCTGAACGACTGGCTGGGCGAGAGTGCGCAGCTCAAGTACCCCATGCAGGGCGAGCTGCTGTCACCTTTTCTTTTGCAGGACCTGGACGGCGACGGCCAGCAGGATGCAGCCGTGCTGTACACCACGGCCCAGAGCACGAACGTGTGCATTGCCATTCTGCAGCGGGATGACACCGGAGCGTGGCAGGTGCGCCAGAGCGTGGAGGGTCTGGCCGATACGGTGGAGAACGTGCGGCTGGCCCAGCTCCGCGCAGGAGATGACTGCCAGCTGGTGGTGGGTTATGTGGCCGCACAGGGCGACCACTATCTGGCCGTGTATGCCTACAACGACGGGCAGCTCTCCACCATTTTGGAGCAGTCCTACGAGCAATATCTGGTGGAGGACATCACCGGCGGCGGCAGTCAGGATCTGATCCTGATGTCCACCCAGGAGGACGGCGGCGTGCAGATCGAACTGCTTACCGTGGACAAGGAAGGCGGGTTCCGGCGGGCTGCCGTCATGGGCCTTTCGGCCGACCGCTTTTCCGGCTGTGCATCGGTGGCGGCCGGTCTTGGCTCCGACCGGCGCAATTATCTGGTGCTGGACGGCTGGACGGGCATTTCCGGCAACAATCTGGCCAGTGTGCTGCTCCGTTTCGATGAGAGCACCCAGCAGATGGTGCAGGCGTCCCAGATCAGTGCCGATGAGCTGTATGAGGCATCTCTGCGCAATGTGTCCACACTGGTGAGCTGCGATCTGGACGGAGACGGCATCGTGGAGATCCCCACCCAGCCGGACGAGGCGGGCCTGCTAAACCTGAGCCAGAGCCGCCGCATGGACTTTATCGTCTGGATGGACTACACCAGCCGCAGGCCGGAAAAGAGCTTTGGCCTGCTGGATGAGGAAACGAACTGCTACATCGAGCTGCCCACCGAGTGGGAGGGCAACCTCAAACTTACCGACAGCGAACAATACGACGGCGCGGTGGAGCTGCGCACCGTGGACGAGGACCAGCCGGTCATGACGGTACGGCTGGCCCAGACTGCGGCCAGCTCTACCGGGTGGACCAAACTGGGCATTGTGGCGTCGCGCCAGATGCAGGCCCGGCTGGCCCCGGATGTGGAGATCCAGGATGCGGATTACAGCCTGTCAAACGCGTTGTATCTGCTGAATTGAAAACGGAGGAAAGACCATGGTACGAGTGCTTGTGGTGGAAGATGAAGCCAATATCCGTGAGATGATCGCACTGAACCTGCGGCTTACCGGGATGGAAGCCGTGGAGGCCGAGAGCGCCGAGGCCGCCCTGCCGTTGCTGGCCAAGAAGCCCGGCTGCGATGCGGCCATTCTGGATGTGATGCTGCCGGGCATGAACGGTTTTTCGCTCTGCGAAACGATCCGCCGCACCGACCAGAAGATCGGCATCATCATCCTCAGCGCCAAGGGGCAGGAGCAGGACAAGATCCGGGGCCTGTCCATCGGTGCCGACGATTACATGACCAAACCCTTTAGTGTGAGCGAGCTGCTGGCCCGTGTGGAGGCGCTCTGCCGCCGGGTGCACCGGGCCGAGAGTGAGGAAGAGCAGGATCCCGCCAAGGAGCTGGGCACCCTGACCAGCGGGGACTTTGTGCTGGACGAGAACCGCCGTGTGCTGCTGAAGGCCGGTCAGCCCATCGAGTTGACCCAGGTGGAATTCCAGATCATGGAGCTGTTCTTCCGCAACCCGGGCATCGCGCTGGTGCGTGAAAAGATCCTGAAGGGCGTATGGGGCGAGAACTACTTCGGCGATGTGAAGATTGTGGACGTGAACATCCGCCGCCTGCGCATGAAAGTGGAGGACGAGCCCAGCCACCCCACCCACATCATGACGGTCTGGGGCTACGGCTACCGCTGGGAAGAGTGACGGCTTTGGCAAACGCCAATATAAATGGAAGGGAGGAAAAGCAAAATGCGAAGCGGGATCACGCGGCGCTGGCTGCGGGGCAATCTGCTCATTACGGTGCTTCTGGTGCTGCTGGCCGAGGCGATGTTTCTGTACAGCTACACCCGCAGCTACTACAACAGCGTGCAGCAGACTATGTACCGGCGCTTTTCCTCGGTGACCGGTCAGCTGAAGGTCTACACTGCCGACACGGTCTACAGTGCGGCGGCCAACCGCAGCATGGCGCTGCGGCGCATGGTGGAACAGTATTCCGATAAGGACAAGTACGAATTCATGCTGCTGGACAGCTATGGCGGGGTCATTGCATCCTCCAGCGGCACCGATGCCGACGGCATCGTAAATAACTTGGACTTTGTGCAGGCGCAGGACGCCGCCGACGGGCTGGGCATGGCGGTGTACCGCACCGAGTCCGGCGAGGTGGTCATGGCGGCGTGCTATCTGGTGCCCTATGCCGCCGAGGATGTGGCCGCCCTGCGGCTGGTCACCAGCCTGACCCTGATCGAACGGCAGATCCAGAACGCTTTTTTTGCCAGTCTCGTGGTGGTGGCGGCCATTCTGGTGTTCAGCGTGTTGACCGGCCTGTATTTTGTGCGCAGCATCGTGGTGCCGCTGGGGCAGGTGGAGCGCATTGCCGCCGACATCGCCCGCGGCGAGTTCGACGTGCGCCTGCCGGTGAACGGTGACGCCCGGGACGAGGTGGACCGTCTGCGCGGCACCATCAACCGGATGGCGGAAGGGCTGGAAGAGACCGAGAAGATGAAGAACGAGTTCATCAGTTCGGTCTCCCACGAGCTGCGCACGCCGCTTACTTCCATCCGGGGCTGGGTGGAGACCCTGCGCACGCTGGACGATCCCACGGATGAGAACTACCGCAAGGGGCTGGAGATCATCAACAACGAGACGGGCCGTCTGTACAACATGGTGGAGGAGCTGCTGGACTTCAGCCGCCTGCAGAACGGCCGCCTGCGCATGGAGTGCCGCCCGTTGGATCTGGTGGCAGAGCTCACCGACGCGGTGCTGTTCTGCGAGGCACGCATCCAGCGCGAAGGACTGATCCTGAGCTACACCGAGCCGGAAGAGATGATCCCGGTGTATGCCGATCCCGACCGCCTGCGGCAGGTGTTCATCAACATTCTGGACAACGCCATCAAATATTCTGCCCCCGGCGGCCGCATCACGGTCAAGCTGTGGGCAGGGGAATACAAGGCCTTTGTGGAGATCCTGGATCAGGGCCGGGGCATCCCGCCGGAAGATCTGGAAAACGTCAAGACCAAGTTCTACAAGGGCAGCAACGCGGTGCGCGGCAGCGGCATCGGTCTGGCGCTGGTGGATTCCATCATGACCGCGCTGGACGGCACGCTGGATATCAAGAGCACCCTTGGGCGCGGCACCGTGGTCACCTTGGGTCTGCCGCTGTACCATAAGGCGTGAGAAACGCCCAAAACACAGATTTTGTCACATTTGTGTGCTAAAATGAGCTTTGCTCGGGGATATGCCCCGGATAAAATATAAAAAAGACCGCTCTTTGCCGCAAGCGGCAGGGGCGGATATCGGGAGAAGCCAATGAATCAACCTAAAAAGGAACGCTTTAAGACCAGCGTAGGCGGGCAGGCACTGATGGAAGGCATCATGATGCGTGGCCCCAAGCAGATGTGCTGCGCCGTGCGCAAGCCGGACGGCACCATCGAGACCAAGCTCGACCCCACCCCCGCTCACGGGGTATGGATGAAGATCCCGCTGGTGCGCGGTGCCATTGCCATGATCGAGAGCATGATCGTGGGCTACCGCTACATGATGTACTCGGCACAGGTGAGCATGGGGGACGACTACGACCCCGCCGAGGAGGAGACCGCCTTTGAAAAATGGGTGGGGGAGCATCTGGGCGAAAAAGCCGAGAACGCACTGCTGACCGTGGCGGCGGTGCTGGGCGGTCTGCTGGCGATTGCGCTGTTCACCGTACTGCCCACCTTCCTTGTGGGCGGGGTGAACCGTCTGCTGCCGCTGGGGCGCTGGGGCAAGGTGGTGCTGGAGGCCGTGCTGAAGGTGGCCATCTTCCTGTCCTATATGGTGGGCATCTCCAAAATGAAGGAGATCCACCGCGTGTTTGAGTACCACGGTGCGGAGCACAAGACCATTGCCTGCTACGAAGCGGGCGACCCGCTGACCGTGGAGAACGTGCGCAAGTATACCCGTTTTCATCCCCGCTGCGGCACCAGCTTCCTCATTCTGGTGGTCATCGTCAGCGTGTTTCTGTACAGCGTGCTGCCGTGGGGCAGCATCGGTCTGCGGGTGGTGTGCAAGCTGCTGCTGCTGCCGCTGGTCATGGGCATCAGCTACGAGCTGCTCAAGTGGTGCGGCCGGTCGGATAACCTTGCCACCCGCATCATTCGTCAGCCCGGCATCTGGGTGCAGCACCTCACAGTGTTTGAGCCGGATGACAGCATGATCGAGGTGGCCATTGCGGCCGTGACCCCGGTGCTGCCGGAAAACCCGGAGGAAGGCAAATGGTAACGGCAGGCATGACCCCGCGGGACGCGGTGCGGCAGTTGGAAGCCCGTCTGACGGCGGCCGGATGCCCGGATGCGGATTACGACGCCGCAGAACTTTTCCGGCTGGTGACCGGGCGGGATGTCCGGCTGGCAGACGCGCCCCTGCCCGAAGCGCAGGCTGCCCGGCTGGAGTCCCTCTGCCTGCGCCGGGAGGCGCGGGAGCCGCTGCAGTACCTGTGCGGTCACTGGAGCTTTCTGGACTTTGAACTGATCGTGGGGCCGGGGGTGCTCTGCCCCCGTGCGGACACCGAGGTGGTGGCCGAGGCCGCCGCGCAGACCCTTGCGGGCGTAAAAGCGCCCAGTGTGCTGGATCTGTGTGCCGGCACCGGCTGTCTGGGGCTGGGGGTCAAGCGCTTCTGCCCGGACGCGCAGGTCACCTGCGTGGAAAAAAGCCCGGAAGCCTTCCGCTATCTGGAACAGAATGCGCGCACTGCTCTGCCCGGCGCAGCCCCGGCGGTGCAGGCCGTGCAGGGGGACCTGTTCACCTACTGGCAAAGCCTGCCGGAAGGGCAGCTGGACCTGATCGTGTCCAACCCGCCGTACCTGACGGCGGAGGAAATGCAGCATTTGCAGCCGGAGGTGGCGCAGGAACCGGCCATGGCACTGGAAGCAGGCGATGACGGCCTTGTGTTCTACCGGGCTCTGGCATCGCTGCACTACCGTGACGCGCTGCGCCCCGGCGGTGCACTGGTGCTGGAGATCGGCTGGCAGCAGCGGCAGGCCGTCATGGAGCTGCTGGCCGGGAATGGCTGGGCAGACATCGAATGCCGCAGGGATTACGGCGGCAACGACCGCTGCATCATTGCCCACCGGCCAAAATAATTGAAAAATAGAAACAACTTCTTGTTGTAAATTCTGGAATTTGTGTTATACTAAGAGAGAAAGTACAACACAGCCCGTTTTTGCGGGCAATGAGGATAAAGGAGCAGCACGCTATGGCAAAAAATCAGAACAACAACGTTGCCCCGGCCACCAAAAAAACCGGCGCGGAAGCCAAAAAGGATGCGCTGGCCACGGCCCTGGCCCAGATCGAAAAGCAGTTCGGCAAGGGTGCCGTGATGAAGCTGGGCGACAATACCGCCATGCAGGTGGATGCCATTTCCACCGGCAGCCTGGGGCTGGACATGGCACTGGGTGTGGGCGGTGTGCCCCGCGGCCGCATCATTGAGGTGTATGGCCCGGAATCCAGCGGTAAGACCACGCTGGCTTTGCACATTCTGGCCGAAGCCCAGAAGAAGGGCGGCGACGTGGCGTTCATCGACGTGGAGCACGCGCTGGACCCGGTGTATGCCGAGGCACTGGGCGTGGACATCAACAACCTGCTGGTCAGCCAGCCGGACACCGGTGAGCAGGCCATGGAGATCTGCGAAGCGCTGGTGCGCTCCGGTGCCATCGACGCCATCGTGGTGGACTCGGTGGCAGCCATGGTGCCCCGTGCCGAGATCGAGGGCGAGATGGGCGACAGTCATGTGGGCCTGCAGGCCCGTCTGATGAGCCAGGCCATGCGCAAGCTCACCAGCGTCATCGGCAAGACCAACACCGTGTGCGTGTTCATCAACCAGCTGCGTGAGAAAGTGGGCGTCGTGTACGGCAACCCGGAGGTGACCACCGGCGGCCGTGCCCTGAAGTATTATTCTTCGGTGCGCATCGACATCCGCCGCGTGGAGGGCCTGAAGGATTCTTCCGGCCAGTTCATTGGCAACCACACCCGCGCCAAGATCGTGAAGAACAAGGTGGCCCCGCCGTTCCGTGAGGCAGAGTTTGACATCATGTTCGGCGAGGGCATCTCCAAGGTGGGCGAGCTGCTGGACCTGGGCGTCAAGCTGGGCATCGTGCAGAAGAGCGGTGCATGGTTCAATTACGGCGACATGCGCCTGGGGCAGGGCCGTGACAACTCCAAGCAGTTCCTGAAGGACAACCCGGAGATCGCCAACGACATCGAGGGCCAGATCCGCGCCAATGCGGATAAGCTCTATGCTTCCCGCCGCTCGTCCGGCCGTGCTGCTGCCGCCGACAAGGCCGAGGAAGCTGCCGCACCTGCCGAGGGCACCAAGGAGCCGGTGGTCAAGGCTCCGGCCCGCAGCAGCGAGAGCGAGCTGGACATCATGGTGGAGGACTAAATGTCCTTTTCGAGAAGAGGCCATCCGCTGGCTGAAGAAGAAAAGTCCACTGACGCCGCCAAGGCCCGCGCCCGGGCCATGGAGCTTCTGGCCGGGCAGGAGCTTTCCTCCGGGCAGCTCTATGAGCGCTTGGGGCGGAAGTTTACCCAGCCCACCGCCGCCGCTGTGGTGGCGGAGATGGTGGAGCGGCAGTATGTGGACGACGAGCGCTACGCCCGGACCCGGGCGCACGGCCTGCTGGCCGCCCGCAAGAGCCGCCGCGCTGCCGCGCAGAATCTGCGGCAGAAGGGGCTGGACGCCCAGCAAATTTCGGCTGCGCTGGAAGAGGCCTACGCCTCGGACGAAGCGGGCGGAGACCCGGAGCTGGAAGCCGCCGCCGCCCTCGTGGAAGGGCGGTACCGCAGCAAGCTGGCCGCAGGGCGGAAAGACCTTGTGGTGGCTGCGCTGGCCCGGCGGGGGTTTGCATATCCTATTATAAAAGAAGCAATCAAAAGAGTAGAAGAAGAAAATTGACCCTCAAGAGAGAAAGAGAGTATTACCCCATATGAAAATTGCGTGTATTTCCCTTGGCTGCCCGAAGAATCAGGTCGATTTGGACGTGATGGTCCACATCCTGCTGTCGGCGGGCCACGAGACGGTGGCTGACCTCGCAGATGCGGACGTCATCCTCGTCAACACCTGCGGATTCATCGAGAGTGCCAAGACCGAGGCCATCGAGAACATCCTTGAGGCCTGCTCCTACAAGCAGGCGAATCCCAACCTGAAGGTGGTCGTCACCGGCTGTCTGGCCGAGCGCTATCGCAGCCAGATCGAAGAAGAAATCCCCGAGGTGGACGCCGTAGTCGGCTGTGCCTCCAACAAGGCCATCGACTCCATCGTGGCCCGTCTGTTCAACGGAGAGGACCATCTGGAAAGCTACGGCCTCAAGAAGGATTTTCCTCTGGGCGGCAAGCGCGTTATCGGTACGCCTGCCCACTATGCGTACTTAAAAATCGCCGAGGGCTGCAACAACCGCTGCCACTACTGCGCGATCCCCGGCATCCGCGGCCCGCTGCGCAGCCGCGAGATGGCCGACTGTGTGGCCGAGGCCCGCTGGCTGGCCGGTGAGGGCGTCAAGGAGCTTATCATCGTGGCCCAGGACCCTACCGCCTACGGTGAGGACTGGGGCAAGCCGGGCAGCATCTGTGAGCTGCTGGACAAGCTGAACAAGATCCCCGGCCTCGAGTGGATCCGCATCATGTACGCTTACCCGGAGCGCATCACCGACGACTTCATCGCCGCCATGAAGCGGAACGAGAAGGTCCTGCCTTATCTCGATCTGCCCATCCAGCACTGCAACGACACGATCCTGAAAAACATGAACCGCCGCTCCAACCGCGCCGAGCTGCTGGACGTCATCGGCAAGCTGCGCCGTGAGATCCCGAACATCACCCTCCGCACTACCCTCATCGCGGGCTTCCCGGGTGAGACGGAAGAGCAGTTCGAGGACCTGTGCAACTTCGTGAAGGAAGTGCAGTTCGACCGTCTGGGCTGCTTTGCCTACTCCGCCGAGGAGAACACCGTTGCCGCCAAGATGGACGGCCAGATCGATCAGGAAGTCAAGGACAAGCGCGCTGAGCTGGTGATGCAGATCCAGACCGGCATCATGGCCCAGAAGCAGGCCGCAAAGGTGGGCCAGACTGTCCGCGTCCTCTGCGACGGTGTGGACGACGAGAGCGGCCTCTACCTCTGCCGCACCGCTGCCGATGCCCCCGAAGTGGACGGCAACGTCTGCGTGTCCAGCGAAGAGCCGCTCTACCCCGGCGAGTTCTATGATGTGCTGGTGGACGACAGCGACCTTTACGATTTGTATGGTACTGTTGCAAAATAACAGATTGGAGGATAATTTTGTATGAATCTGCCCAATAAACTCACTCTGACCCGCATCCTGCTGGTGCCGGTGTTCATGATCTTCGTCTCGCTCGGCCAGTATATCACGCCGAGCTACAACCCGCGGTACTACCTCATCGCCGGCCTCATCTTCGCCGTGGCCAGCTTCACCGACTTCCTCGACGGCCATCTGGCCCGCAAGTGGAACATGGTCACCGACTTCGGCAAGTTCGCCGACCCGCTGGCCGACAAGCTGCTGACGACGGTAGCCTTCATCTACATGATGCGGGACGGCGTGTGCAGCCCTGTGGTGCTCTGCATCATTCTGGCCCGCGAGTTCGCCGTCTCCGGCCTCCGCATGGTGGCCGCCGGTGCAAAGGACGGCAAGGTCATCGCCGCCAACATGTGGGGCAAGGTGAAGACCGTACTCCAGATGCTGACCATCATCTTCTACTACTTTACGGTCTCCCTGACCGGCAATGTGCTGGGCCAGCAGTGTGCAGACATCGCCTCTGTGCTGTGCTGGGTCGTGGCCGCTGTCACCGCCATCTCCGGCATCAAGTACCTGTGGGATAACCGCAGCTTCATCAATACGGCAAAATAAGCGCCCGTCCGGGTGTAAAAAAGAAACGAGCGGAAAAAACGCTCGTTTCTTTGATATTCCAACAAAAAATTACAGATAGGAGAGTGAAACGGTGCTGAAAAACATCCTGACTGTCCTGCGGAAGCTGGCCTCGGCGACAATGAACTTCCTTATCGTGTACTTCGAGACCATCGCCGTCCCCATGAGCTGGGCCATGGGCGGGACCATCATGTTTACGATGTACACCGAGCTGTCCAACATCTTCAACGGTACGGTCTGTCTGCTGGTGGGTCTGTGGCAGCTGGGCTGCATCTTCACCGGGCGGGAGCTGCCCCTCTGGCTCAAGCGGCTCAAGTTCATCTCCACCAGCTGCCTCGCCATGACCCTTCTGACAGTGGTCATCATTCTGGCCCCCATGTACGAGGACGGCAACGGCTGGTACATCATGCTTTTCACGGGCTCGATGCTCTACCACCATTTCCTCAACCCGGTGCTGGCGATTCTGTCGCTGGTGCTCTTCGAGCGTCTGCCCCGCCTGCCGCTGCGGCAGGTCTGGTGGGCGCTGGTACCGACGATCCTGTACGGTCTGTATGATTTGCACGGCAATATTACAGGAGCCATCGACGGCCCCTACCCCTTTATGCGGGTATACGACCAGACCATTCAGGAGACGCTGATGTGGTTTACCATCATCCTCGTCACGAACCTGCTGTACGCCTTCCTGCTCTGGTGGCTGGGCGGAAATGGGAGAAAAAGCAAGGTGGGTCTGGAATTCAGGACATAAGAAAAAGGACTGCTGCGGATGCACCAGTCCTTTTTGTATACAGTCTTACAGCAGCGGGATGCCTGCCTTCTCACAGGCTTCGCGGGTGGCGTTGTCCCAGACGCTTGCCTGCACCTCACCGATGTGGGCGCTGCCCAGCAGCAGCATGCACAGACGGCTCTGGCCGATGCCGC
>OLPG01003196.1_pt1 | contig 10441 bp, 7 predicted proteins | sample 1672311 | NCBI WGS metagenome assembly OLPG01 (sample SAMEA3136670, study PRJEB25190) | human gut metagenome | biome: human gut; feature: human-associated habitat; material: faeces | place: Austria | collected 2013
AGGTCGATATCTTCCGGGCGGATCACTGCATCAACAGGCTTCTTCTGACCGAATCCTTCATCGACACACGGAAAGTTGGCGCCGAGGATATTGACGAGCCGGTCATGTACCATCGTGGCAGAAAGAATGTTACTGTCACCGATAAAGTCTGCAACGAACGCATTCTTCGGTTCATTATAAATATCTTCCGGTGTTCCTACCTGCTGGATATATCCCTGGTTCATAACGACGATCGTATCGGACATAGTCAGGGCTTCCTCCTGATCATGAGTGACGTAAATAAATGTAATGCCAAGCTCATTTTTTAAGCGGATCAGTTCGTACTGCATGTCCTGGCGCAGCTTTAAGTCAAGAGCACCAAGAGGTTCGTCAAGAAGCAGGACTTTCGGTTCATTTACAATGGCTCTTGCAATAGCGATACGCTGCTGTTGTCCGCCGCTTAAGGAAGCAGGAGTACGGTTTTCGAAGCCTTCAAGATTAACAAGTTTTAACGCATAACGAATCTTATCATTGATGTAATTCTGAGATTTTCCTTTAATCTTTAGCCCGAATGCAATATTTTCTGCAATGGTCATATGGGTAAAAAGTGCATATTTCTGGAATACGGTATTTAACTGTCGTTTGTTTGGAGCCAGGTTTGTGATATCCTGACCATCGAAGATGATTTTTCCAGAGTCAGGAGTCTCGAATCCACCAAGAATACGAAGCAGTGTTGTTTTTCCGCAACCGCTTGGTCCCAGAAGAGTTAAAAATTCATTTTCCCGGATATAAAGATTCAGTTCGTCCAGTACGACATTTTCATCAAATGCTTTGGATATATTTACAATATCGATTAATTTATTAGACATGTTCATTGTCCTCCAAAAATGTAATTATAATTTAGAACTTAAGGCCGGCTATCAAGGAAGTCCTGATAGATAAGAAGTCTGCTCAGCCTAAAAGTTCGGCGGGGTGCTGACCCATAAAATAACGGCACCGGATGTGCCAAAAGCTTCTATATAATGTTCAGAGTGAGGTGTGAAATAAAAAGATTCTCCTTTTTTCGCAGTGTAACTTTTATGTCCGATATGAATCTTGATACTTCCTTTTAATACATAACCAAATTCTTCACCTTCGTGTGGGAGATCCCGGTAAGTTAATCCGCCAGGCTTTAGAGTCAGACGGATCGGTTCCATCATATTTTTCTGAGCGTTCGGTATGATCCATTCGGTCTTGCTGCCAAGTTCAGAATCAATTTTCTCAAAATAGTCTTCATTTTGAAATACAATCTGATCTTCCGGCTCTTCCTGGAAAAATTCTGAGACGGTTGTGCCCAGGCACTGCAAAATGTCCATCAATGTCGCAATGGACGGGGAGGTGAGATCCCGTTCCAGCTGGGAAATAAATCCCTTGGACAGTTCACTGCGGTCTGCCAGCTCTTCCTGGGTGAGCCCCTTGGCGACGCGGAGTTCCTTAATCTTTTTGCCGATATCCATCAAAAATCCACCTTTCTGAAAGAATCATTATGGATTCCTTGTGTTGATTTAAAGTAAACATGATAAAAGCCGTCGCCAACAAAAATAAAATTAAACTCAAAGTTTAGTATTTGTTAACAAACGACCTGAAAATCATTATACAGGAAAAATACTAAAAATCAACAGTTTAAATGAAAATAATTAAAAAATGAATGTAAAATTTCAGAATGTAAAAATGAGCAAAAATGCAGATGAAGGCAGTTTTTTATGGACATGATAAATCATGAATGCTATAATAACTTAGTTTGACAATATGTCAGCTGAGAGGTATGTCATGCAATTGCATGACGCGCACCTCGCAGCAAGAATGCCGAGGCATTCCTGAATTATTTATGGACATAAAGATAAGAATGAAAAGGAACTGGATATGAGAAAAAATCGAAAGAATAATTCCCATACCTATAGGAAAAGAATTTGTATTATGGCAGTTCTTCTGGCTGGCAGTCTTATGCTGGGAGGGTGTGGAGTAAAGAAAGAGAAAGCGGCAGACAACGAACTGCCGGAGATTGTCATTGGAATGGATTATTTTGAACCTTACAGTTATCAGGTGAGTAATGGTGAATATAAAGGTATTGATGTGGAACTTGCCAAGGAAGCATTTCAGAGGCTGGGATACCAGCCTAAGTTCGAGAATATAGTCTGGGAAGATAAAGACGAACTTCTGGCAGATGGAACAATCGACTGTCTGTGGAGCAGTTATTCCATGAATGGAAGAGAAGATAAATATCAGTGGGCAGGTCCGTATCTGTACAGTCGTCAGATGGTGGCTGTAAGAAAAGAGAGTGAAATCAATACTATTCAGGATCTGGAAGGAAAGAAGATTGCGGTTCAGGCGACCACAAAGGCAGAGGATCTTTTCCTTCATAAGATTGCATCAGATCTTCCGCAAATGGGGCAGGTAAACTGTTTTTCTACGACGAATGAACTTTATGCTGCACTTAGAAAAAATTATGTTGATGCGATTGCAGGTCATGAGGCGATGCTGGGCAGTCTGGTGAGAGATGGAGAGGATGCATACCGTATGCTGGACGAGAGTATCTATACTTCAGAACTTGGAATTGCTTTTAAAAAAGGAACCCACGAAGAAGTAGCACAAGAGCTTACAGAAACTCTCGAAGAGATGCGAAATGAGGGCATTACAGAAGAAATAGTCAAAAAGTACGGATTGGATGCGGATGAGATCCTGCCAGGAGGAAAAAGCAAATGAGCAGACAGGTAAGAACGCAGATGCCGCAGACGCAGAAAAAAGATAAGAAGAGTAAAAGCAAAGGAAAGAAATTTGATAAAAATACATGCTTATTGGTGTTTGTTCTGATTTTTTCCGGAATCCTGATTTTTCTTCTGTTGACAGCGAGTGATAATAAAAAACTGAATAGTACGTTGAATGAGACATTTGACTTTGCAAAAACCAGGATTGAAAGGTATGAGAGCTATAATACGAATGACCAGGTGAAGAGTCTGGTACGCCTTATGGACAAAACAACAGAATTAAGCCGGGTCATAGCACAGGAAGATAATCTCAGTGAGGAGATGTTGGATGAATATGCAAACGAACAGCGTCTGACAGGAATCCTTGTGTTGGATCAGAACCAGAAAGTGACAGAACAGACTGCAAAAGATGGAGATACTATGCTATTATGGCAAAAGCTGATTGAAAGTGATTATGTGTGTGATATTGCCAAGTACCCCCAAAAGACTTATACGACCCGTCTGAGAAATGAAGGAAAGCTCTATGATTTTGCGGCAGTGGCAAGACAGGATGCAGCAGGGATAGTGATCACATATATGCAGAAAGAGGAAGTAAGTGAGTTAAACGGAGACCTGACGATGAAATCGTTATTTGCGGATTTTCCTTTTGAAATGAATGGAAGCATAGTGATCTGTGATGATGACAAGGTTGTCAGTACCAATAAACAGGAGCTTCTTTCGAGTTCTGTAGAAGAATCAAAGTCATTGTATAAAAATGAATTTAAGGCAGGGGGGAATGAAATTGTCTGCCTTCATTCAAAGGCCGGAAACTGGTATGGACGCAAGGAGAAGATTAAAGACTATGATGCATATATCTTTTTCCCGGAAAGCCAGGTTTACATCACACGAAATATTGTATGTGTGATTTATGTGTTACTTGCCTTACTTCTTTTCTCTCTTTATTGGGTGAGCAGGAACCGAACAGAAAAGAGAAGTATCCTTCAAGATCAGAAGAGACTTCGTGTGATCAATGCACTTGGCCATGCATATTCTTCTATTTCTCTTGTGAATATAAAAACAGAGAAAATCGAAATTGTAAAATCTTCAAGGAATATGAAGCCGGATCAGAAAGGGGATATTCTTTCCAAAGCGCACCTGGAAGAACTGATACAGCAGGTTATTACAGAGCCATTTCAGGAGAAATATCGTGAATTTATCAATATGAGTACGGTGACACAGCGTCTGGAAGAACGTGAGACGTTGAGCTTTACAGCTCAGACGGTAGAAGGAAGGTGGCTGACAATAATCATTGTGCCGCAGGGATATGATAAAACTGGGAAACTAAGTACAGTTCTGGTTGCGAACCGTGATGTAACAGAGGAAAAAGAACGAGAGATAGAGCGGGATAAGAATCTGAGAAATGCACTCGCAGCTGCGGAACATGCAAACAGGGCGAAAACAGCGTTCCTGAATAATATGTCCCATGATATCCGTACGCCGATGAATGCGATTATCGGATTTACAGCACTTGCGACAACGCATATTGGCAACACGGAACTTGTTCTGGATTATCTGAAAAAAATCCATACATCCAGTCAGCATTTGCTTAGCCTGATCAATGATGTGTTGGATATGAGCAGAATCGAGAGCGGTTCTGTTCGAATTGAATATACAACGGTACACCTGCCGGATATTTTGCATGATTTAAGAACGATCATTCAGGGATCTGTACATTCCAAACAGCAGGATCTTTATATTGATACACAGGATGTAATTCATGAAGATATCATTACCGACAAGCTGCGTCTGACACAGGTCCTTCTCAATATTTGCAGTAATGCTGTAAAATTCACACCGGTCGGCGGTATGATTAACATTCGTGTTTCGGAGAAGCCATGTAGAAGAGATGGATACATAACGGTCGTTTTCAGTGTGAAGGATAATGGAATCGGAATGTCTAGGGAGTTCCGAAAGCATGTGTTTGATTCTTTTTCAAGAGAGCATACTGTTACGGAGAATGGGATTGGAGGAACCGGTCTTGGAATGGCGATCACCAAAAACATTGTGGACATGATGGGCGGTACAATTCAGGTTGAAAGTGAAACCGGAAAAGGAACAGAATTTACAATTATGCTTGAATGCGAAACATCAGGAGAGATAGTGAAACGGGAACCTGTTCCAGAGCTAAAAGGTGCCAGAGCGCTTGTGGTGGATGATGATGCACAAACTTGTATGAGTGTGAGCAGAATGCTGCGTGAGATTGAAATGACAGCAGACTGGACAACTTCTGGAAAAGAAGCGGTACTTCGGGCAAAAGAAGCGTATGAACAGAATCAGGAATTTAAAGTGTATATCATTGACTGGCTGATGCCGGATATGAACGGAATCGAGACAGTACGCAGGATCCGTATGGTGGTTGGAGAGGAGTATCCGATTATTATCCTGACTGCCTATGACTGGTCAGATGTTGAACAGGAGGCAAGAGAGGCGGGAGTAACTGCATTTGTGTCGAAACCGTTGTTTCTTTCAGAGCTGCGGGAAGTTCTGATGAGTCAGACGCAAAGAGAACTCCTTAAGAATGAAAAACAGAAGGCTCAGGCGAAAAACCGAAAGAGTTATGCAGGTAAAAAAGTCCTTCTTGTAGAGGATAATGAGTTGAACCGCGAGATTGCAACAGCAATCATGAAAGAAATTGGTCTGGAAGTGGATACAGCAGAGGATGGCACAGATGCTGTGAATATCATGTCATCAGCAGAAGGCAGGAAATATGATCTGATTTTTATGGATATTCAGATGCCGAAGATGGATGGCTATACTGCAACCCGGGAGATACGTACGCTGAACAATCACAAATGTGCGAATATCCCAATCATTGCGATGACTGCCAATGCTTTTGAGGAAGACCGTAAAAAGGCGGTCAAGGTCACATTGCCAAACCAATCAGTGCAGATGTAATTCTGGAAAATCTGGATCAGATTTTTGAAGGATAAAGAAGAACAAAAACAGGTTTTGACAAATCACCTATATTTCCGTAAAATATAATTGGTTATTTATGCAAAATGGATTTTAAAATTTCTGAAAAATCAGGGAGAATGAAGAGAGATTATGATTAAGATCAAGAATTATAAAAAGGTAGAAAACCTGGAAGAAGCCTGGGAGCTGAACCAGAAGCGCACGAACCGGATTATTGGAGGTATGCTCTGGGTAAAGATGAGTGATGCTAATGTGCAGACTGCAATCGATCTGTCCGGACTTGGGCTGGATCAGATCGAAGAGACAGAAGAGGAGTTCAGGATCGGCTGCATGGTCACGCTTCGTCAGATGGAATTGCATGAAGGATTGTCTCATTATATAGAAGGCGCAGTGAAAGACGCATTTCGACATATTGTAGGAGTACAGTTCCGTAATCTTGCAACAGTCGGAGGAAGTCTGTTCGGCAGATTTGGATTCTCAGATGTGTTGACACTTCTGCTTGCATTAGATTGTGATGTGGAGCTTTACAAAGGCGGAATCATGTCCATTCAGGAGTTTGCGAAACTTAAAAGAGACAATGACATTCTGGTTCACATTATAATAAAGAAGACGCCAGTTCATATTTGTTATCAGTCTGTGAGAAATACAGTGACAGATTTCCCGACACTTAACCTGACAGCAGCAATCTTTGCTGATAAGATGCGTATTAGTATCGGTGCCAGACCGGGAAAAGCTATGTTGTTCGAAGACGCGGCTGGATTGTTGAAGGGGCTGACAGATGGGAGTGTTACAGAAGAAGTGATGCACACATTTGCCAAAGAGATAAAAGAAAAGCTTCCGACTGGAAGTAATATGCGAGGAACTGCTGAGTATCGAAGCCATCTGGCAGAGGTTATGACCGTTCGCGCACTTCGTATACTGGGAGGTGACAGAAATGCAGATTAGTATCGTACTTAATGGAAAGAAAATTCAGGAAGAGATCGAACCGGATCTGCTTCTTATAGATTTTGTAAGAAAGCATGGATGTAAAAGTGTAAAACGTGGATGTGAGACTTCAGGTTGTGGACTTTGCACAGTATTTTTAGATGATAAGCCGGTACTATCCTGTTCTATTCTGGCAGCCAGGGTAGATGGACATAAAGTCACAACGCTTGAAGGGCTTAAGGAAGAAGCAGAAGAGTTTGGCGCATTCATTGCAGACCAGGGAGCAGAGCAGTGTGGTTTCTGTAATCCGGGCATGATTATGAATGCACTGGCATTATTCCGTGAAAATGAATTTCCGAATGAGGAAGAGATAAAAGAGTATCTGGCAGGAAATCTGTGCCGTTGTTCCGGGTATGAGGGACAGCTTCGTGGAATCCAGAATTTCCTTGTCTGGAAGAAAGAAAAAAGAGGGGAGGAAGTATCATGCAAATTGTAAATCAGCCAGTCAGAAAAAAAGATGCCATGCAGCTTGTGACCGGTCAGCCAGTATATATGGATGATATGATCCCGGAAGATTGTCTGATCGTGAAACTGCTCAGATCCCCTCATGCAAATGCGGTGGTGCAGGAGATTCAGACAGATAAGGCAATGAAAGTTCCTGGAATTGAGGCCATCTATACATGGAAGGATATCGACCAGAACGGACGAAGATTTACATGTGCAGGACAGACTTATCCAGAACCCAGTCCATATGACCGTCTGATTCTGGATCGTCATGTCAGATTTGTAGGAGATCCGGTTGCGATTGTGGCAGGAGAGACAGAAAAAGCGGTGGACAGAGCCATTTCCATGATCAAGGTACAGTACGAGGTGTTGGAACCGATCCTTGATTATCATAAAGCTTTGGATAATCCAATTCTGGTGCACCCGGAAGATAACTGGGAGGCGCTTTGTCCGGTAGGAGCAGATAATAAAAGAAATCTGTGCGCACATGAGGCGAGTGAACATGGAGATATTGATCAAGTACTGTCAGACTGTGACATTATCATCGACCAGGTATATCATACAAAAGCGTGCCAGCAGACGATGATGGAAACAATGCGTACATATTGTTCCATTGATACATATGGACGTCTGAATGTATTTAGCTCTACCCAGATTGTGTTTCACTGCAGAAGGATCATTGCAAATGCACTTCATATTCCAAAATCACAGGTACGTGTCAGCAAGCCGCGTATCGGAGGAGGTTTTGGAACAAAACAGACAGCGGTCTGTGAGGTTTATCCGGCATATGTGACCTGGATGACAAAGAAGCCGAGTAAGATTATTTTCACTCGTGAGGAATGTATGACAGCTTCTTCTCCGCGACATGAGATGGAAATGCATGTGAAACTTGGAGCTATGAAAGATGGAACTATCCGTGGAATTGATCTGTACACCATTTCTAACACAGGTGCCTATGGGGAACATGGACCGACAACAGTCGGACTGTCCGGGCACAAATCTATTCCGCTTTACGGAAAAGCAGAGGCATTCCGCTTTGTTTACGACGTGGTGTATACGAATGTTATGTCTTCTGGAGCTTATCGTGGATATGGTGCAACACAGGGACTTTTTGCCATTGAGACAGCAGTTAATGAACTGGCAGAAAAACTCCATATGGATCCGATGAAACTTCGTGAGATGAACATAGTAAAAGAAGGACAGGTCATGCCTGCATTTTACGGTGAGACAAATACAAGCTGCGCCTTGGACCGTTGTATTGCAAAGGTGAAAGAGATGAGTCACTGGGATGAGAATTATCCGGTTCGCGAACTAGGACATGGAAAAGTCCGTGCTCTTGGTATGGGACTTGCCATGCAGGGATCTTGTATCAGTGGATTAGATGTAGGCAGTGCAGCGCTGAAACTGAATGATGAAGGTTTCTACATTATGCGAATTGCAGCAGCAGACATGGGAACAGGTTGTGATACGATTCTTGCACAGATTGCAGCAGAAGTATTGGAGTGTCCGCTTGATAAAGTAATTGTATTTGGAGCAGATACGGATGCATCACCATATGATTCAGGATCTTATGCATCCAGTACGACTTATGTAACCGGAAAGGCAACCGAGCTGTGTGCAAGAAAGCTTAGAGATAAGATCTGTCTTGTCGGAGCTAAGATGCTTGGATGTGATGAGAAAGAAGTAGAATTTGACGGCGATAAAGTCATCTATAGAGGCGAAAAGACTCTGGAAAAAACAGAAGTTTCCTTATTTGATATTGCAACAGCGTCTATGGCGGGCAACAGTATTGCTTTGGAAGAGACTGTGACCATGAGCCAGCCGACTTCACCACCGCCATTTATGGCAGGCGTGGCAGACGTGGAAGTGGATCTTCTGACCGGACAGGCAAAAGTGATAGATTATTATGCTGCTGTTGACTGTGGAACTCCGGTGAATCCGAATCTGGCAAGAGTCCAGGCCGAGGGAGGAATCCTTCAGGGGATTGGAATGGCACTGACGGAGAATATTACATATGATGCAAAGGGAAGACTTTATGAAAATTCTCTCATGCAATATAAGATACCGACAAGAGAAGATATCGGTCACATTCATGTAGAGTTTGAGAGCAGCTATGAGAAATCTGGTCCTTTTGGTGCAAAATCTATCGGTGAGATCGTGATTAATACACCACTTTCGGCAATTGCTCATGCAATTTATAATGCAACCGGACACCGATTCAGGGAACTCCCAATCATGCCGGAACAGATTGCTATGTGTGAAGAAAATCCGATGTGGAAAAAGTAGGGTTATAGTACAGATAAATGAGTTGAAAAGAGAAGTCGTAAGGGTAAAAGCTTAGGACTTCTCTTTTTTGACGTTATTATTCTTTACAGTAAAATGCTTCTAAGGCATCCATTTTTGAGGACATATTTATCATCATCTGGTCTAAAATTGTGATTGCGGCCATAGATTCTACAACAACAACAGCCCTTGGTACAACAACCGGATCGTGACGTCCGGTAATGGCAATCGTCGTATCTTCGAAAGCCGTATTGATGGTCTGCTGTTCCTTGCTGATGGAAGGAGTCGGTTTAAATGCAGCCCGCAAAATCAGTTCAGAACCATCACTCATACCTCCGAGGATTCCGCCGGCGTGGTTCGTCTTTTTTATAACGGTACCATTCTGACATGTAAATGCATCATTGTTGCTGCTGCCGTGGCTTTTTGAAGCTTCAAATCCGTCACCGATTTCCACACCTTTGACAGCGCCAATGGAAACGACAGCTTTTGCGAGAGAAGCGTCAAGTTTATCAAAGACTGTCTCACCGATTCCGGCCGGCATGCCTTTTACGCGGCATTCCACAATTCCACCGGAAGAATCCTGATTTTTCATGCAGGATTCCAGATAATCGGAAGCTTTTTTTGCATAAGCATTATTTGGCATATATAACATATTTTCGGCAATATCTTCATAACGATATTCCGTTTCAGGAATACAGATATCTCCAATAGAACGGGTAAAGGCAATCAGGTCGATTCCTAATTGTTCCAGGATTTTTTTCGCAATTGCACCGGCTGCGACCCGGCCAATCGTTTCACGGGCAGAAGAACGTCCGCCACCGCGGTAATCGCGATGCCATATTTTGCATCAAATGTATAATCAGCATGTCCGGGACGGTAACAGTCTTTAATTTTACCGTAATCTCTGGAACGCTGGTCCTGATTGTAGACAATGACAGAGATTGGTGTGCCGGTTGTCTTACCCTCGAAAACACCGGAGAGAATCTGGGCAGTGTCGCTTTCCTTTCTCTTCGTTGTAAATTTACTCTGGCCAGGTTTTCTTCGGTCGAGCTGTT
>OLPG01003211.1_pt1 | contig 10395 bp, 11 predicted proteins | sample 1672311 | NCBI WGS metagenome assembly OLPG01 (sample SAMEA3136670, study PRJEB25190) | human gut metagenome | biome: human gut; feature: human-associated habitat; material: faeces | place: Austria | collected 2013
ATTATATTGACCTCTTATCTTCCAATTCTGTAAAGACAAAATTTCATAATGCTTATATAAGTTGCAACGAAATTATAGAAAATTAAAGGACTAATTGTTAAGTAATCTATTTTATAGATAAGAGTGTAAATAAGTGGACAAATGTATTTTGCATTCCTTGTTCACACTTACTTAACAATAGGTTTCAAGCCTTAGTGACTGCTACTATCGAAAGATATGTTGCAGATACGAACTACGTTAGAGAAAAGGTTAAAAACACACCTTCAGATGTGCTCGTCAGTCTGAAGCTCTGTGAGTGCCAATCAAGAAACTATGCTAATGTCCTACATAGATAACAGAGAAACACATATACCCTCTCCAACATTGGCAAGACGAAAATTACTCCGAAAGGAAGGTATCCAGAGATGGAAAATAAAATTGAATATTGTTTTGTTATTGATAAAAATAATAAACCATTAGCACCGACAAAAGTTAATAAAGGTTGGTATTTGATTAGAAAAGGTAGAGCTAAATTAAAAAGCAAATATCCTATGGTAATACAATTAGAAAAAGAAGTTAAATCTAATGAATACGATGAAAGTCATATGGTTTGTGGCATAGATGACGGTTCTACACATGTTGGTTTAGCTATTGTTCAGAAATGTCTTACTAAAAACAAAGTAGTGTTTAAAGGAACGATTGAGCAACGCCAGGATGTAAAGCGTCTCATGGATGTAAGGCGTGGATATAGACGTTATCATCGTTGCCACAAAAGATACAGACAAGCAAGATTTAATAACCGTTCATCTTCTAAAAGAACTTGTAGATTAGCACCAAGCATCAAACAAAAGAAAGACGCTATTTTAAGAGTATTATATCAACTAAATAGCTGGATAGATATTCAAGAATATTACCTTGAAGATGTTTGTATAGATATTCGTGCAATGACAGATGATTATAAACCTTATAGATGGCAATATCAGAAATCTAATCGATTGAATGAAAATTTAAGAAAAGCGACTATCCTAAGAGATGGATGTAGATGTCAAGAATGTGGGAAATCTAACTGTATATTAGAAGTACATCATATTAGAGCAAGAAGATATGGTGGAGCTGATACCATTGGAAATTTAATTACTTTATGTAAAAAGTGCCATGATAAAACAGAAAGTAGAGAAAAGGATTTTGAAGAAGGATATTTCAATATGATTAAATCTAAGCCAAAAAGATTTGATTATGCAATGCATGTAATGCAGGGAAAAACTTATTTGAGAGAAAAGATTTCTGAATTAGGAATATTACATCTTACAAATGGTGGAGAAACTGCTAATAAACGTATTGAGTGGAACATAGTAAAATCTCATAGTAATGATGCAATATGTATTACAGATGGCATCCCAGATACTTGTGATATTAAAGAGTGGATTATTAAACCAATGAGAAGGAAATCAAAGGCAAAAACTGATAATGTGCTAGGAATTAAGCATAGAGATTTAGTTTCTTATACATATAAAAGTGGAGAAACTCATACAGGATATGTTACTGCTTTATATCCAGAACAATTGGCTTTAAATTTTCAATCAAAAACTAAACATTGCAAGAAAGTAAATGCACGAAAATGCAGATTACTTTGGAAATTCAATAAAATTTACTGGTTATAACAATGTGTATAATATTGCACATTTATCTATAAATAAACACATTTTAGACAGGAGAAAAAATATATGGCTCTATTTAAAGTAAAAGTAACAAAAAAAGAAAGTGGTGAGGAAGTTGAATATCGACTTTATGAGTGGAATCCTTCCATGTTTCAAACAAATGCCACTTTGAAACTTATTACATCAGACTATCAATCTGTTAAAACAGATTTTAATAATATTGAAAAATTAGATATTTATGCAGGAGAAAACTTTTTAGCTGCATTTACAGCATATGATAGCTTCTCTTCTGCTATGGCTTTTAGTTCACAATTTTATGAGCCTGAAAGTCGTTTTGTTGACGTTATTGAAATCAATCTAACAAAAGCTGATTTAGTGAATCAAGTGCAAAAACTTGATGCTAAAATCAATCCTGTAGTAAATCCAGATGAGATGGATTTAGAAGAATATAAAACATATATCCATAATCAAGTATCTCAATCTGCTCAAGCGGATATTTTTAATGGACAGGATATTGTTATGTCGGATGGAAGCACAGGACATTTCACATTCACTCTCGAAGATCAAAGTAATACTGCTTCTGCAATGGCTTCGGTTAGAGAACTATTAGGACAGGGAGTTCCTATTGAACAACTTTCAGTTCCGTATCATTCATCTGGAAATCCATGCGAAATGTATTCCGTAATAGACTTTACAAATATCTATACGACATTATATCTTCATTCTACTTATGTACAAACATATTGTAATGCCATCAATATGCTAATCAAAGTATGTGAATCTAAAGAAGAACTTACAAAAATTACATATGGAATGGAACTTCCAGAAGAATCTATGAATCGTGTAAATGAAATCGTAGCATCTTCCAAAGCGTTTATGATGAAGATTGTAGAACCATATCTTCCAAAAACTGATACAGATACAACTGGTAAGGATGAATCTAGCAAAGATGATACTACAAAAGATAATGTGAATACAGATTCTTCAACGGAATCATCATCTGAAACAAAGAACAACTAATCAAAAGAATGAATTAATTTAAAGGAGATTTTAATATGAGTAATTTCAAGAAAATGACACTAAAAAATGTAGAGCTTATCAATATTTATGCGTATATCAATCGTACAGAAAAAGTAATTGATAAAAAAGGAAATGTTGAAAAAGACGAAAATGGCAATGAGAAAACATACTCTCCTACCTTTGAACTTATCAAGAATTTTAATACAAAAGCAAAGTGGGCGTTTCGTGTAAATCTCAAAAAGATTGAAGAAGCTAATAAACTTTATGAAGAGGCACTCAGAGAATTTCAGTCCGAATATGCTGACGATGAACACTCTACAGAAGAGGTTATGAAAGATGAAAAAGGTAATCCTGTAAAGAATGAACAAGGTGAAGAGATTAAAACAAGAACTGTTAAAAAGGAATTTTTTGATGAGTTCCAGAATAAATACCAGGAACTTTTAGTACAAGAAAACGAGATCAATTTCAAACTTATCACTATTGATGATATTGAAGATGCAAACCCATCTTTTGCAGACCTTGAAATGCTATCATTTATGATTGATGATGAGGACGAATAATATCGTCCTCTTTTTTTGGAAGGGGGTACGATTTATTTGGCTCAATTAAATAATTTGATCGTGACAGGTAGTTCACGATTTTTGAATAAGGTTTATTTTAGTAATGGCGGTACATTTAATGGAAATTTAAATGTTAATAATGGAAACATAAATGTTACCAATGGCAATCTACAATTATATGGTAAAGTTGCTCTGCAAGGATATGATAATTGGCTTCGTCTCAATAATAGCGTTAATGGTACTAACAGTCCATTTACATATGGTATTTATTGTGGTAATGGAGTATTGAGAACTGATGGAGAATTTCAAGTTGGAGATGGTGGAAATTGCTTTAAAGCAAACAGTTCTGCTATTACTTGTAATAAATCATTGATAGTAAATGCGGGCGTTGATTTTGGATATGGTGCTACAATTAGAAACGCAGGTTTGGAATTATATTTTTCAACTCCATTTATAGATTTCCATTTTGATAACAGCAATAATGATTATACTTCAAGAATTATTGAAGGTGGTAAAGGTGTTCTAAATATCAATGGTGTAACCTGCTCAAGTTCAAATTTAGCTGCAAACAATGTTAGTGCAACAAACGTCAATGTTTCGTCACGTATCAATGCGGATGCTGCAACAGCTATATTTAATAATGTCTATGTTAAAGATGAACTTCGTAGTACAACATGGGCGATTGATAATATCACAAATCTAGGTTCTACATTCTATGTATCTCCATGCATTATTTTTACAAATCCAAGTATATATATTAATTCAAAATCTGGCACTACTGTTACTCTTACTATTACTGATAACAATATTATAAGTTCTAGTATTGGAGGTCAAACATGGACTTCTGGCAGTAAAATTAAACTTATGGGACGTATCAATACATCAGTTCTTGGTGTTGTAAATGGTACAATGGCAAGACAATTAAATACTACTACTGCTAAAACAGCATATATCACATTAAATTTTGCAACTACTAATGATTGTGCAGGAATTGAGCAAGGTAAGACTTATTCTGGTTCAGCCGTTGGTGATTTAAAAATGATGATGTATGAGGTCAATCTTAATGTTAATGGTACAACTAAGAACAGACCTGTAGGAATCAGAATGTCATCTTATAATGAAGATAAGAAATCTAGTATTGATATTTATAATGGTACTGTTGATGATGGTAAGCCTATTGTGCGAATGGGATATTTAGGTGGACTTCCTGCTGTTAATGGAGAAAATCCTACTGGATATGGATTCTATGCTGTAGGCAATGCTTTCTTTAGTGGTAGGATTGTAAGTGGTTCTGGTAAGATTGGTGGATTTAGCATATCTCAATATACTTTGGTGAATAAAAATGGAGGTAGTACTGTTGGAATAAGTTCAACTGTAAATCATGATTGGGCGTTTTGGGCTGGTGCAGAAAATAGTGGAAGTGCTCCTTTTCGTGTTGGACACGGGGGACAATTATATGCTACAAATGCAAATATCACAGGTGTTATAAACGCTAATAGTGGTAAAATTGGTAACTGTAGTATTGAAAATGGTCGCCTTGTCCTTGGTGATACCATGAATTATGCAAATCTTAATGCTAATACATATGGTAATTATGGGTTCAAATTAGTTGCTGATGGAAATAACAATCCTTGGTTTCAACATTCACCACAGAGAGATATTCCTATAAGTCCTGTTGACTATAATTCATATAAGTGTAATGGTGGTGAATGGTTCAGAATCGAATTTGAATTTGCGTCTACAGTACAAGCAACTACAACTGATAGCTATGGTGCTAATACATACGTAAATATCAATATTGGATTATATGGAAAAAAAACAAATGGAGCAATTTGTTGGTTTATTCCATTTGGAGGACGATCCAATTCTTCAGGAACCGTTCAAAAAGTTTCTACTGCTGTGCAACTAGATTCGGATGTTAGAAGTTTTTCTGTTTGCATACAATGTGCAGGTTCAGGTACATTTTCTGGTACTCTTAAAATCCGTAATGTTTCTGTATATAGAATGATGGGGAATGAGTTAATAGTTGATGGTGCTATTACAGCAGCTAAAATTAAATCTGGTGAAGTTACATCGGATAAAATTGCAGCAAATGCTATTACGTCAGATAAGATCACTACGAATAATATTGCGGGTACTAATGGATGGATTAATTTGAGAAGTGGTACTTTTAAGTATAATGACGGTGCGTTAGCATGGGATGGAAGTACGATGACAATTGGTGGATTTAAAATTTCAAAATATAAAATTACTAATGATGCAATTGGAATATGTAGTACCGCTGGTCAAGAATGGGCTTTCTGGGCTGGTGCTTCAAGCGGTGGTAATGCTCCTTTTCGTGTAGGACATAATGGAAGTTTGTATGCTTCTAACGCTAATATTACAGGTACTATTAATGCAAGTAGTTTAACCGCAAAGCAATATTACAAGATATATGATAGTAATGGTAAAAACGAAAGAACATTTGTATCATGGAGTGGAAGTATGTTGTCTTTTGGACTTGTTTCTCAAAATGGTTCAAATGAAGCAGAAATTCAAATACTACCTGGAAGTCAAACAGTTACTTTTAATGGAGATATAGGGGCCACACAAGGAACAATATATGCTGGTTCAATTGATGCCACTGGTTCATTGTCTGTTAGGAAAACAGCAAGGATGGACATTTTAACGTTCTATGATTACCAACAAGACACTTTACCAACAGCATCGGACATGATATACAGAAGACCTATAGCATCAGCGGCATCAAATAATGGTAGAGTTGCATTTTTACAAGGAGCATCTGGAAATAAAATAAGTATTCGTGCGCAATATGGAAAATCCGATTTTTCAAGTGCAACATTTACAGCATCATCATCAGACATAAGATTAAAAGAAGATGTAAAAGATTCTTCCGTTAATGCTTTATCAAAAATTATGCAAATGCAAATTAGAGAATTTAATTGGAAACAAACAGGAGTGCATCAAGAATTAGGATGCGTTGCGGATGAATTAGAGTTAATCGATCCTCTTCTTACTACTGGTGGCGGATATGATGATGATGGTACTATGAATATCAAATCCATTGATACTCTATTATTGAGTGAATATGCAATTAAAGGTATACAAGAATTATACAAGCAAAACAAACATCAACAAAAAAGAATTGAATATCTGGAATCACAACTAAAGAATAAATAAAAATAAAAGGCAATAGACTATATTAAATCTATCACCTTTAGAAATTTATTTTACAGTTATCTTACATTTCACATATTTAGAACCGCTTTTGATTGTAATATATGCAGTTCCTTTCTTTCTTGCTGTAATTATACCTTTGCTATTTACCGTTACAACTTTTTTGTTGTTAGAAAAATAGCTTATTTTGTCTTTGCTATATGACGGAGAAATCTTTGGTTTTAACGTATATTTTTTACCTTGTTTTATTATAATATTCTTTTTTACTCCGTAGATTTTTTGTGTTTTTGCAGGTTTAACAGTAATATTTATTTTTGCTTTTAATCCACTCTTTAATATTAACTCAACCGTTTCTTTTCCGATTTTATTATATGGCTGAATTGTAATTGTATCAGATTTATCTCCTTTTTTAAGACATATGTTTCTTATATAAATACTTCCATTTAAATGAGTTCTATCAACTACATTATCACCTTTTGCATGTTTAATTTGAAACTTTTTAATTTGATTAGCATACATTGTAACATTAGTAGTTGATGGCTTACAATATGGTTTGATAGGATTTAATACTTTTCCACTTATTACAGTTCCACAAATTCTACATTTTTGACAATTTGAATAACCATAATCTTTATATGTTGGTTCTTTATATTTTATAGTATCAATTCGATGTTTTCCATTTTTGCAATCTTCACAGAATGTTATAGTGGTATTCGATATTTTTAATATGCTTTTATTTTTAGTGGAATCAGCATATTCATAACTATTTGTTAAATTATCATAAAAATATTCAAAATGATATACTCCCTCTGGTCTGGCTGATGAAAATGCATCATTTAATATATCACTTTGTTCACTCTCTATTCTGTCAGTTTTTGGATTATAAAATAAGTGAGTTGTCATATATGAATTGCTAATATTTGAGTTACCATATTTATAAATAATTCTACCAACATATGTTTTCTTATCTGGATCAGAATTATCATATGTCCTATTAGCAATTTTAAAACTAATGTTCAATTTATCTCCATATCCCAAAATTGAATCATTATTGATTTTAAAATCTGTGATAACAGGAGGTTGCGGTTTTACTTGATCTTCCTCAATATACTTTCCCTCTTCTGCATTTCCATCAGATAAATCACTAGCTGAAACTTTTCCTGATGTCAATACCATACACAGTAATAGCATCGCCATTAATACAATACATGGTATAAAATGAATACCTATTTTCTTTTTCATTCTCTGTACCTCCATAGTTTGATAAATTCATTTTACTCTCTTATGTTTAATGTTGCAATCAAAATCGAGATGTTGCAATCAAAATCGAGATATAGAGAAAAGTTAGGAGGTGAAAAATGAAATCATTACGTAATTTTATGAAATATCTTTTACTATTTACATTCTCTGGATATGTTTACGTGTGTTTAGAACTTATCTTTCGAGGACGTTCCGACATTACTATGATGTTCTGTGCGTCCATTTGTGCCATTCCAATGATTATTTTGAACAATGTTTTTTCATATAAAACTGATATTTCATTACAAATAGGAATCTGTGCTGTTTTTGCAACTTTAATTGAATATATGTTTGGATTGATTTTTAATCAAGATTATCACATTTGGGATTATAGAAATATGCCTTTTAATATTGACGGACAAATCTGTTTGCCGTTTACTTTTCTATGGGCGTTTATCGCTGCAATTATCATTCCATTGATGGACTGGATTGACCATTATGTATTTGATTATCTCCCAGATACAAAGCCTTATTATAAATTATTTGGTCGAGTTATTTGGAAAATGAAATAATTAACTTTGATTGATGATAAACCATTTGTGTTTATCCGTCTTATAAAGCAATCCTATTGTTCTAACAGCATTGTCATATTCAATCATGTATTCGCAAGAAAATATAATATCGTGCATTTGAGAAATGCACATTTTTGTTGACACCTGTATTCTCTCGTTTTTGTATCTGAAATAAAGAGGTTTGATATTTCCCTCTGAGTCAAAAGATGCAATTACAGCTACAGGTGTTAATTTTTTGTAACTCATAAAAATCTCCTATCCTAAACTTATGTTCGATATTATACACTATTTTAATCAGAACGTCAATTCGGGATAGGTTATCAATATAAAATAGGAGGTCTACATATGGCTGTTATTGATCATATTACAACGAATAATTCAGCAACATATGAAGTTCAAGATACTGTTGCTCGTACAAAAGCAAACAATTTAGAATCAGCAAACTATACAGATATCGGGGGGCAATACTTTCCTAGTCAAAACTAATGATGGAATGAAAAAAGGATATCTTAACAATTTTGCAAATTGGATTTTAGATAAACTTGCTACAAAAGTATACAATCAGTTAGCCACATCAAATAAAACTATGATTGGGGCACTTAATGAATTAGATAGTAAGATTATAGTAAAAAATATTTATGATACTGATGTTGAGAAATATTTCTCAACATTAAAAGGTAATCAAATAGCATTTTTATATTTTGGTGCAAACAATACAAATCTACCAAACATAGATAATATTACTTGGAAATATTTTTCTGCTATTATAATTAAAACGCGAGCATTTATTTTTTCACCGGCCGGATATCCCAACAAAATTGCCACACGGCAATTTGTCGATACTAGCTGGAGAGATTGGAACTCTATAAAATAGTAAGGCATTTTTGCCGAAAAAAGAATTGAGAACCAATGCCGATAGTGCGGAACCAGGTGCGTACCGTGTTGTTGGTGAGTATCCCGTTGACGGAGAGGACGAGGCCATTTTACTATGTTTCAAGAATACAACTAAGAATTAATTGTCAATTTTATAAGCGAATTTTTAATAATTTATATTAACTAAAGGAAGCTTTAGTTAATCAACAAAACGGGCAGGAGAAAGTTCTCCTGCCCTACTCTCTTACTTACCCAAGTCTAACAACCTATGCAAGTATGAATCTGTCTGCAACGCATCAGGACTCTCACTGTCATTGACAACTACGAGTTTATTTGCTTCATTTTCAATAATTTGTCTAATGTAATCAAATACATGTAGTGTATGTATGAAGCTTTGCATTTGCTCATATGTAATCATATGGGCTTCATCTGCCATCTCGAATATAAGAATCTTTAGACCTTTTCGATGTTTATACATTTTGACGAACTCATTAATCTTTTGTTCGTCAGACGTATTTAACTCATCTACTACATAGCTTTCTATATGATCAATCCTTATACAGAGCAACTTGATGTAATTTTTAATTTCATATAATGCCATATTTGTCACCTCCTTTCTGGGTAGGAAAATTATACCTGATTGAAAGGTACATTTCATTGATAAAAATTTGACAAATATGGAAGTATTTGGATGCTATTTTGGATATATTATATAAAATATTACAATTTTTTCATTTATATTGAAATATTTTCATGCAATTATCCAAAATTTTATTTATGTTTTTAATGTTCTATCATTTTATGATATACTATCAGAAAAATAATATAAGGAGGGATTTCTATATGAGAAAGAGTGTTGGAAAGATTTTGCGAAAATGTCACCTTAATTCAAAATATAAAGGATATCTTTATATTCAAGACAGCGTAGATATTATAATCAGTTGTATTGAAAATGATAAAACAACATACATAACAAAAGATATCTATCCTGTCATTGCACATAGGTATAATTCAACCATATTTAGCATTGAAGCTGCAATTCGTCATGCAATATACAGATGTTGGAATGACAATAACTCATATGTATGTGAAATCCTGGGATATGATGCTTCAAAATGTCCTAGCAATGCAGAGTTCCTAAATGCTCTTGCGTTGTATTCTAACTATAATGATTAAACGAAATATTTTCTCTATAATATGAAAGTAAAATGTAAAACAAAATAAGATTTTTTAAGAGAGTCTTGAGTTATTTCAAGGCTCTCTATTTTTAGTTTGCGCGCCATGGGCGCGCTCTAACGGGTGAAAGTCCCGAACACG
>OLPG01003215.1_pt1 | contig 10391 bp, 7 predicted proteins | sample 1672311 | NCBI WGS metagenome assembly OLPG01 (sample SAMEA3136670, study PRJEB25190) | human gut metagenome | biome: human gut; feature: human-associated habitat; material: faeces | place: Austria | collected 2013
AGCAGATCAATCCGGTCGATTCCGAACATTCCGCCATCTGGCAGTCGTTGCGTTCAGGCACGCACGGTGAAGTGTCGAAGCTGGTTGTCACCGCTTCGGGCGGGCCGTTCCGCGGTTGGAAACGCGAGCAGATGACCGATATCACACCGGAACAGGCGTTGAACCACCCCACTTGGAATATGGGTCCGGTGGTGACCATCAACTCGTCCACACTGATGAACAAGGGACTTGAAGTCATTGAGGCGAGTCGTCTGTTCGACATGCCTCCGAGCCGCATTGACGTGACCGTGCATCCGCAGTCTATCGTGCACTCCATGGTGGAATTCCGCGACGGTGCCACCATTGCGCAGGCTTCGCCGCCTGATATGCGCCTGCCGATCGCGCTTGGACTGTCCGCTCCGGAACGACTTGGCAATATCGCGGCGGCATGCGATTGGACAAAAGCCGCGACTTGGACGTTCGAACCGCTCGACGATGAGGCGTTCCCCGCGGTGAGCTTGGCTCGACACTGCCTGGAAGCTTCCGAAAAGCATACGGCCGTGTTGAACGCTGCCAACGAGCAGGCCGTCCATGCCTTCCTTGAACATCGTCTGTCATATCTCGGCATCGTCGATACCGTCAGAGAAGTGTTAGACGAAATGGACGCGGAGCTGCGTGGCAATCCGCTCTTCGCTTCCGTGGAGGAAATGAGCCAACTCGAGCTGGAAGCCCGTCATCGTGCCGACAACCTGATAAACAAGTAACGGAAAACGAAACAAGACAAACAGACGAAACGTGAGTGACACAAGGCTCCCTGTGTTGGGAGCCTTGTTATTGCAAGGATTTGACGTATGCCAGAAATCGAAAAGCCGTTCCGTAAAACCGGTGAGGCAGCCATCAGCGAAAGCCCATTGCATCCGCGCCGCAAGTCCCACCGCATCATGGTCGGACCGGTACCGGTAGGTGGGGGAGCCCCAATTTCGGTGCAATCCATGACCAACACGCTGACCGCCAATGTGCCCGCAACATTGCAGCAGATCGCCGAACTGACCGCAGCCGGATGCGACATCGTTCGCGTGGCCGTGCCAAGCCAGGATGATGCTGACGCACTGCCGGAAATCGTGAAGAAATCGCCGATTCCGGTAATCGCCGATATTCATTTTCAAAGCAAATACGTGTTTCAGGCTATTGATGCGGGCTGTGCCGCGGTGCGCGTGAATCCGGGCAACATTCGCAAATTCGATGAGGTTGGTCCCTCCATCTGCAAGGCCGCCACTGATGCGGGCATTTCGTTGCGCATCGGCGTGAACGCGGGCTCGCTCGATAAGGAACTGTATGCGAAATATGGCGGTCCGACGCCGGAAGCGTTGGTTGCGTCTGCCATGAAGGAAGCGCGCATGTTTGAAGACGTCGGCTTCCATGATTTCAAGATTTCCGTCAAACATCATGATGTGATCACTATGGTGGAGACGTACCGTCTGCTCGCGTCCAAAGGCGATTGGCCGCTGCATCTCGGCGTTACCGAGGCGGGTCCCGCATGGCAGGGTACGATCAAAAGCTGTCTTGCATTTGGTGCGCTGCTGGCTGAAGGTATTGGAGATACGATTCGTGTTTCACTGTCCGCACCGCCTGTCGAAGAAGTGAAAGTCGGCTGCAAACTGCTGGAATACATGGGATTGCGCCCGCGTAAGTTTGATATTATATCCTGCCCGAGCTGCGGCCGTTCCCAGGTTGACGTGATTCAGCTGGCCAATGCCGTGACCGAAGGATTGAAGGACGTGACCGCGCCGATTCGTGTGGCCGTGATGGGTTGTATCGTGAACGGTCCAGGTGAGGCACGCGAAGCCGATCTGGGTGTGGCATCCGGCAACGGCAAGGGGCAGATTTTCATCAAGGGCAAGGTTATTCAGACCGTTCCCGAAGATCAGATTGTGGAAACGTTGCTGGCCAAAGCGCAGGAAATTGCCGCACAGATGGAAGCGGACGGGCAGGTGCCAGTCAATGCCACCGGCCCTGTAGTGGTGCCGGTGGCACAGGGTAATTGCTGATTCGTTGAGTGCTGATTCGTTGGTTACAGGCGGTCGATTACAGATTGTGATCGACCGCCTGCTGATTTTCGCTGGCTGTTGATTGTCATTTCAGCTGGGGTCGGTACAATGAACGGCATGTCAGATCAGGAAGGTCAGTCAGTCATGTCCATCGGGGAAATCCAATCCAGCCAGTGGACGAGAAGCAAACGACTGATGGTCAGTCTGCCCATTTTTATCATATTGTTGGGCATTCTGGTATCGGTATCCAATCTGACGGCATCATCATGGAATTACGAGCCGACCGGGCAAACCATCGAAACGTTGGCTTCCGACACGTCCGTGACCTTCGACAATCCTTCGGGCAAAACCCTTGCAGAACAAGGTGATTACGAAGTGACGCAACGATATGTCACCATCGATGCCAAACAACCGTCAACTGGTGAAATCCAACATATCAAAGTGCTGATCCGTGAGCCGAAAGGCGCAGGAAATAGTCGGCCTGGCGTGGTGTTCATGCATGGAGCAGGCTATGGCACATGCGACAACTCCTTCGGAGACATGGCGCTTGCGCTCTCATCCGCGGGTTTCGTGACGGCCGTGCCTGACAAGCCGGTGTGGTCCACCAACGATGCGACTCGTGACTATCCAGGCTCCGCAGCCATCTACGATCAGGTCATCAATATGTTGCGTGATTTCGACAACGTTGACGCTTCGAATGTTGGCATTTACGCGACTTCCGAAAGCACATGGATTTCCTCATACCTGCTTGGGCGAGATCCTGATGTGGCGTTCCAAGTGCTGTTGAGCCCAATGGTGTATTCGCCACGATATTCGTTGGGATTCCTTGCGGCGCAGGATTTCGCGCTGGTCGGAGCGCATGATGGATACCAGTCCATTGTGCGTCGCGCGTTCAACATCGATGCGGAATTGTTCGGCCTGACCAATCTCGACCTCGACACGTTGAATCCTCAAGCCTATTCCATTCCCACGCTTGTGGCGTACGGCACCAAAGATGTGATGACAGCGCAGGTGGAAGGCACGGAGAAAATCATCGATATGGCGCATAAGGCGGGCAATTGGGACGTGACCGTGCGCACATATCCGATCGCCAACCATGTGCTCCGGCTCGGCGACGAGTCCAACAACGGCACTCCGTTCGCCGATGCCTACGTGGATGATGTGATCAGTTGGGCCGTCGGTACCACGCAAGGACTGGAACAGACCAGCGAACGTGTAGCCGGCACCAACCTGTACCAGTCGATCGCGGTTCCATCGGAATTGCGGGCGAATAGTGGGCTGACCATCTATCTGGTGGTGTTGCATGCCAGCATGGTGCTGTTGCTACTGGTGATCGGCGTACTGTGGTTGATTGTATTCGTACGTAAGATTTGGGCGCGTGCGCATCGACGTCGATATGTGTTGGGGCTGAGACCTGTGTTCAAAAACGCGTTGATTACGCTTGCCGTTGCCACCATGGCCACTTTTGTGCTGTTTGGTGCAGGATTGGGCGAAGTGGTTATGGGCGTGGTCAAGCTAGCGTGGGGTGGCGCTCCCGCCGAGAATCCAGGCATGATGTATTGGAGTTGGCCGGTTATCCAAATGGTGTGCGTTGTTGTGGTGTGGGCGTGGTCCCGCGTGTTCATGCGTCTTATCGAGGAGGCGACGAATCGTGGTCTTGCACAATGGCCACCGCGTAAGGGGGTTATAGGCGCGATTGTGAGTGGTCGCCAGCCGGTGCTCGCGTCGACGCGATTCGGACGTGTGATGTTTTGGATTACGGCGGTCACCATGCTGTATGTGCTGTTGGTGTTCGCGTTCTGGGGATTGTTTATTTACTGATATCGCGGGAGAGTGCGGCTGGCGCGAGAATGTGCGGAAAGTATAGATAGTTCCGTTGGGAAAACAAGGCGAGGCGAAGGAGATGTGTGAATGCCGTTGTATCAGGACGAGGGCGTGGTCTTGCGCACCGTCAAACTTGGCGAAGCTGATCGTATCGTCACTTTGCTGACACGCGACCATGGCAAAATCCGTGCCGTCGCCAAAGGCGTGCGCCGAACCAAATCGCGTTTCGGAGGTCGTTTGGAGCCTTTCATGCGTGTCTCGTTGCTTATTGCGGAGGGACGTTCGCTTGATGTGATTTCCCAAGCCGAGTCGGTGTCGGCGTATGCGAGAGGCATCTGCACCGATTTCAAGGCGTATACCGCAGCGAATGTGATTTGCGAAACCGCTGACAAGCTGGTGGTGACGGAGCATGAGCGTTCCGTGGCGCAGTATCGGCTGGTGTTGGGAGCATTGAATGCTCTTTCCAAGCATGCGCATGAGGCTGCTGCGATTGGCGATTCCTACGTGATGCGTGCTCTTGCGATCGCTGGTTGGACGCCGCGTTTGCGTGCCTGCGTGGTGTGCGGGAATCCGATTTCTGCTGATCGTACATGGTTTTTCTCGATTTCCGCGGGTGGACTGATGTGTTCGACCGATCATATTCGTGAATCGTTTGACGCTTCGTGGAATGCGATCTGCCAGTTGCAGGCGCTTGTAGATGGCGATTGGGGAGAGTTGGACGGCACGGCGTTGTTTTCGGAAACCCGCCACATGGTGGAAAAATGGGGTGAATACTATTTGGAACGTCCGATTCGTTCCATGCGCTTGCTAGATTAGCGGGTATGGCTTTTGAGAACGTGGATTACAAGTCCCTTGACATTCCGGCGGCACCATTTTCTGACCCGTCGATTATTCCTGATTTTCCGAAGAACAAGGTTCCGCGCCATATCGGCGTGATTATGGACGGCAATGGTCGTTGGGCGCAGCAGCGTGGGCTGATTCGCACCGACGGGCATCAGGCTGCCGAACCGGTGGTGTTCGACACCATCGCAGGTGCCATTGAAGCCGGTGTGCGCTACCTGTCGCTGTATACGTTCTCCACGGAGAACTGGAAGCGTTCCCCACAGGAAGTTCGTTTTCTCATGGGTTTCTCCCGTGACATTATCCACCGTCGTGTGGAGCAGATGAACGAGTGGGGCGTGCGTGTGCGCTGGTCCGGCCGCCGTCCGAAACTATGGAAATCCGTTATCGACGAATTGGAAAAAGCACAGGAACGTACCAAAAACAACACGACCATCGACGTGGTGTTCTGCCTGAATTACGGCGGACGTGCCGAAATCGCGGATGCTTGCGCGGCAATCGCAAAAGAAGTGCGTGACGGAAAGATCTCCGGCGATCGCGTAACGGAAAAAATGATTGCTGAACACCTGTACAATCCCGATATCCCTGATTGCGATTTGGTGATTCGTACTTCCGGCGAACAGCGCACGTCGAACTTCCTGCCGTGGGAAGCAGCATATGCCGAACTTGATTTCGTGCCGGAACTGTTCCCCGATTGCGGTCGAGACGTGCTATGGCGTTCGATCGACCACTACATTCACCGCGACCGTCGTTTCGGCGGCGTCAAAAAGTAGTTTTTGCCTAATTGATCGCGTTCACTGTGGGGAGAGTATAAGGCTTTTCCTACAGTGTATTACTGCAGAGACTTGATGCGGGTGGTGAAGTCGGAGACGAAACGGTGGGAATCGACTTGAAGGGCCACGTGGATGCGAGGGGCGTTGGGGTCGATTAAGCCGGCGGGATCGCCGATGGTTCGACCTCGTGTGCCATGAAAATCGCCGGTTTCGAGTTCGACTTTCATTGGCAGATTAATGCAGGTCACTAGTGACGGATTCACGGCGACGGCTGCGGCCAGCGGATCATGCAAAGGCATGCCTTGAGAAAACAGGCGCGCATCGGCTTTATAATTCGCGGCAATGGAGAAATCAGCCATGTCAGCGAGGAATACGCGCACATCGGAAGCAGATGGGCTTGAGTCTGAACTCGCGGTTCGAGCTGAAGCTGCATTCGAATTACCTGCTGAACCACCAAGTGTGTCAGCATTCGCTGCTTCACGCCAAGTACAGGTCGCATCGGAACCCATCAGGCATTGATGCGTTACGTCCAAGCCGACCATGGTAATGTCGGCACCGGAATGGAACACGCGATCCGCGGCTTCCGGATCCTGAATGATGTTCGTTTCCGCAGTCAGATCCCAACAGTTGCCTTCCTGCGTCAACGTGCCGCCCATCATCACCAGTTTGAGTTTGCCGGCAATATCCGGTGCGGCCGCGATCGCAGCATCAATATCGGTCAGCGGACCAGTCGCAACCACAGTGACGTCGAAACCATAAGCGCGAACCTGATCAATAATGAACCGCACGCCTTCGGAAACCGAATCGGCGGAAGAATCATCAGCATGAATAGAAGAAGCCGAATCCGTAGTAAGCGACAATTCAAACGAATCAACCGCAGGATTCGCATGAACATCATCCAACGCATATCCGCCAACGGAAATCAGACTACGGTAATCGCGAGAAAAAACAGTATCGGAACCGGAATTATCCGAAAAAATATCTGGAAAAGCAGTATTCGAAGACGAACTATCGCGAGCCGGGCCGAATCCTCCCAATCCATCCGTGCCGTGAAACTGTGCACAACCTGCATCCGGAATGAAACACCGAGCCCATGAAGGATGCGACGATCCACGTATCACTGGAATGTGCCGAAACCCCAACCGTTCCAGCACATACGAAGTATTGCGAACCGCAGTGTCGACGGAAACGTTGCCGTACGTGCCGATCACGCCAAGCACGTCAACAGTGTCGAACGTCGCAAGATATGCCAACGCCAGCGCATCGTCGATACCGGTGTCCACATCAAGAATCAGTCGTGTCATATTTGTATTTAATCAAACTCGTGCAATGAAGCCAAATGCAACGCATAATGGTGCGGCATCCCACAAACCATGTTCAACCCATACTGAGCAAGCAGTGTTGGACATGAAATAAAAATGCAGGATGCCGTATTCCAATATTTCGATTATTCGCACATAAACGGGTTACAAACCTACTCGTTCAAGCCCGATTATTTCAGGAATTCGTCGGTGGCAAGATCCTTGGCTTGCGGAGCGGTATGCACCACTTTGCCATGCGAGTCGGTGTAGGCATTTTCTTCGGCGATGAAATCAAAGTATCGCTGTGCCCCCTTCGTGTCGTTGGTGCCGAACACGAACGAGCCATCATTGATCTTGGCTGGATCGCCCCAATACTGGCCATCCACGATGGTCTTCATGCTCTTCTTGACGAAAGCCGGCTTGAGATTCGCGTCTGGAGCTTCCTTCACAAGGATTTCAGCGGCATCGTCCGGGTGCGAGTAGGCGTATTCGTATCCTTTTTTGGCAGCCTGCGTGAACTTCCTCACCAGATCCGGATTGGAGGAGATGGTTTTGGTGTTGGTGATGATGCCGATGGTGTCCGCATCGCCCGGCACGCCATAATCGGGTTCGGTGAAGCAATTGAGTTTCGGACCGTACATATCTGCTTGCACGCCTTCCCAAGTGGCGTAGAATCCGCCGAAATCGGCTTTGCCGCTCGACAGCGTCTGGAACGTGGATGTGCCGACCGTCACTTTGTCGAACGTGCCCTTGCCGCCATCGGTCTGGATCATGCGGCGGATCACCGCGTCAGATTCGTTCGAGCCGAACGTGGCGAAAGTCTTGCCGTCGAAGTCCTTCGGAGACTTGATCGAAGTGTTCGATGCAAGCGAGCACCAGATGGCGCTTGGTTTCTGCTGTACCTGCAGCACCTGCTTGATTTTTGCGCCTTTCAGCGTGTATGTGCCCACATTGGTGAGGTTGGATAGGGCGAAGTCGGCCATGCCGTTGTTCACGGCCTGTTCGGCGCCGGCCTGTGCCACGGCAACGATGTCCACGTCAAGCCCAGCCTGCTTGAAGTAGCCCTTGTTTTTGGCTACGTACACGCCGATATGATTGGTGTCGGGCGCCCAAGAGAGCATGAACGTCACTTTTTTCAGGCCGTTGCCGTCGGTCGTGGCCTTCGTGGAGTCGTTGCTTTGCCCGCATGCGGTCACGCCGACAAGCATGGCGATTGCGCCGAGGATCGTGATTGCTTTACTGAAGATGCTGTTCTTCATACCTTGTGATTTCCCTTGAATCTTGCTTCTCTACCGTTTTCTAGGGATTGCGCTGCGGGCGGGGTTCGGGCAGAAAACGATACGAAGGGCCTAAGGCCCCCGCTCGTCCAATGCCCCCGGCGTTCCTTGTGGCGTCTCGTTTGGGAGACATGGAACATTGCCGGTTTGCCACGCATTGGCTAAACAGCGAGTTTCATTATACGGTGTGCACTGACGTGGCAGGACGAACGTTCGGATGCTGTTTGCTGCAAATGGCTGTCGATTTGGACGGCCTCCGCCCTGATTCCATCCAAATCGACAACCATTTGGCTTGCGCTCACTGCTGGGCGTCTGGATCCTCGTCATCGCTGGTAGGGCCGAGCAGCACGCGTTCGCTGAGATTCACTAGGCACATCAAAATGCCAGTGATGACGATGATGACAAGCGTCGCCGAAAAAATCAACGGCGTACGGAACGAGTTGTAGGCGGCCTGCAGCCAAATGCCAAGGCCCTTGCGTGCACCCAAATATTCTGCGGTGGCAGCAGTGGCGAAAATGTATGCGCCGGAAACGCGGATACCGCCATAAATCTGACGAGCGGCAACACGCAACTTCACATGCCACAGTGTCCATGTTTTCGTGGCACCACAAGTCAGCGCAACATCCGAATAAAACTGGGGGACCGCTTCAAGACCGCGAATCGTCTGCACTGCAATCGGGAATAAGCCGAATACTGTTACGATCACGATTTTTCCGGAAATTTCAAAACCGAACCAAATTAAGAACAGGGGAGCGATGGAAATCAACGGCATGGTCTGCGCGGCCGAAAGTAACGGGAACAAGGCGGCGTTCGCAATGCGCGAACAGTACAACAATATGCCGATAAGAATGCCGAACAGTACGGCGAACAGAAAACCGACGGTGCCTTCAATCAGGGTAACTTGGGTGGCGGGCCATAACGTCGACCAGGTTTCGACGGTGGCCTGCGCGATTTCGCTGGGTGCGGCGATCATCGTGGACGGCACATGCCCCAATCGCACCCATGCCTCCCATACGATGAGCAGCAGCACGACTGTGATTACCGTCGGTAGCCGTTTGATAAAAACGGATTTCAGTTTATGGGAGAGGGGCCACTGTCCGGCCTGGGATTGTTGAACGTGCGATTGCGCCATCGTTCACCTTGCTTTCTGCGTCAAAAGTGGACGCGCACGTGGCCGATGACGGGAAATCAGTAAGGTGAGGAGCCTGCCCGCTGGTCGGCCAGAAAAGTTTGTTACCGGCTGGTCAGTATAGACGGTGGGGCGGAACGCGAGGAAATCAGTCAAAAACGAACGAAACGGGGAAGCCTTCCGTATGTTGTTACTCAAAACTGCCTTGCACGGTAACGAAATGCGGATGAGTTCGCAACCATGCGTAGCGTAATCGCATTCTGACCGTAAAAACAGGAAGTCCTCCGCACCTTTCCGATGCGGAGGACTTCCCATATACCCCTTGCTTACTGCCTTATGGTTGTTTGCCGGTCAACCGTGACAGACGTTTTATTTATTCCAGTCCGATGGACTTCATGGTGTGGAGCTTCAAGGACTTGATCTCAAGCGTGCCGGATTCGGCAACAAGCTTGATGGCGCGCGGGCCTTCGGAAGCGTAGCTGAAAGAGCTCATGGCCTGGCGGCCGTCGTTCACATACACTTCCACGCAGCCGCGATCCACAAACACGCGCAGCTTGAGTTCGCCGGAAGCCAGTTCCTCGGCGGAAAGCGGGGCGGTACGGTAGCCGCGATCACCCTGGGCTGCGGCCTGACGGTCGATTACCACACGACCGATTTGATCGTCGAATGCCACGTACGTGTAAGCGCCATCTTCAGTCGCATGAATCTTCAGACCAGCACGTTCCGCAGTGGAGGCGTTGAGATCGATGGTCATTTCGATTTCCACGGCTTCAGCATCATCAGCAATGGTCTGCTCGCCATTGACACCAAGTGAGATTGTGCCGAAATCGGTGGTGTTTTCGCGCAAGCCATCCATCTCGGCAACCGGAGCGGTGTGCAGATCGCCGTCGGCACCCAGCGTGATCTCGCGCGGAAGGGTCAGGTTGCCGCACCAGCCGTCATTCTGCATCGGAATCGGTTCAACGAACGGGCTCATCCAGCCGTATACGATCTGGCGTTCGCCGTCGTTGAACGACTGCGGAGCATAATAGTTGTGGCCGCAATCCCACAGGCGGAACTCGGTTTCCGGCTGGAACGCCTCCCCCGGAGTCCACGTGCCGATCATGTAGCCGGCGTTGGAAACGTTGCGGTTCATAAAGCCGGAAGCCTTGGTGCCCATGGCAGAGAAGCCGATAACCCACTTCTCGTTGCCTTCGGCGTCCTTGATCGGGAAGAAGTCC
>OLPG01003216.1_pt1 | contig 10390 bp, 9 predicted proteins | sample 1672311 | NCBI WGS metagenome assembly OLPG01 (sample SAMEA3136670, study PRJEB25190) | human gut metagenome | biome: human gut; feature: human-associated habitat; material: faeces | place: Austria | collected 2013
CCCCTTTCTGGCAACGGCGATGACAACGAGCGCTGCTACCGTCAGAACGAGCTTCATTTCTTCCGGCAGAACGAAAAACACTGCGACAAACAATACCGCAGGCCAATAGACTACCTTTTCTTTAATTTCAGTATTCAAAGAGAGTCTCACCCTTATTTTTCTTTACGGTTAGAAAAGAGGTTTCGAATGGAATACATTGCCGAGAATACAGCCAAACACAGCTTGAAAAATGACACATAGCACAACCTGCTAAATCGCGACATCTTTAAAACCTTGTCGCAATACACGAGATTCGAGTTAAGTTGCATCAGGTAGCGCCTTTTCACCGAAGACACTTCTTTGGTGATACTTGTTCCATGAGCATGGATGTATCTCTCATTTGGAAGCAAGGCGCATTTTCTCCCTAATGCTCTAAATTTTGCGAACAAAAGATTTTCTTCGCCATAGAGAAATGTATCTTCGTCGAACCCGCCCACAGCTTCGAAATCCGCTGCGCGCACCATGAATAGCGATCCGGGAAGGACGTCAACCACGGCATATTCGTTGCACAAATTCAATGGCTCATATGACAGCGGATCGCGCATAAAGGGAAAGGCAAGTCGCAGGGCATTGCAAAACATGTCTGATGCGGAGGGGAACCTCCAAGCAGACAGGCACATCTCCCCTGCAGGGCTGAACATCATGGGCGCTACCGCCGCACACTCACCGTGGCATTCAAGAAAAGCCTCCATAGCCGACACAGCGACATCATCAAATTCAACATCCGGATTTGCAATAAGAATATAACGGCACTGAACCACCTTAAGCATCTCGGCAATACCGTAATTGTTGCCTCGTCCATAACCTTCGTTCTTCGGAGACCCAACCAACACGAGCTTGTTCAGCTTTTCGCTCTCACAAAACATTTTTAATTCATCGTACGAATCATCGCTTGAAGCGTTGTCGACAACTTGTATATGCTCTATAGAGTCCATGCAAACGGCCCGCGATAGAAACCTCAGCGTCTCTGGAGCATTGTTGTAATTCAAAACAACGAGGGCTAGATTGCATATCTTCATCTGCACACCTCAGAGACTGTTCGATAAACTCGTTCCCGAACCTCATCCCAGCAGAAATCACGTTCAGCTCTGAGCCGCGCCCCTTCTCCCAGTTTCGCAACAAGATTAGGGTTATCCGCCAAACGTCTTACAGCATCTTCGAATTGTGCCGCAACCTCCCCTGGCCCTTTCATAGGTATAAGCATTGCGGAATCTGCATCAACCATCTCATGCATCCCCGAGGCATCGAAGCAGACAATTGCTCGACCTAAAAGCATGGCTTCCAGGAGTGACCAACTTCCGCCTTCCTTCAATGAAGGAAACACAAAAATCTGGCTTGCTGCTACGACAGATAGCGCTTGCTCCCTGGGCATCTGCCCATGAAAAATCACCTCGCTCATTTGGACATGGCCACCCGCTAACTCTCGCAGCTCAACCTCCAGCGGTCCCTCTCCGACAAGGTGTAGCGTCAGCGGATAACCCTGGTCAAGAAGCCTAACTACCGCTTCGACAAGACTTCTTACATTCTTCAGTGCAATCAACCGACCGGTGTAACAAATATGCAAACGGTCATCTTTGTATTCGCCAACTTTAAAGCAATCAAACGGTAAAGAAGAAGCATCCATGCGAGTCTCAAGCGTGATATGCGTTTTGCCTTTGAAATCTTCTTTCAGCAAGTCCCTGGTCTCCTCTGTGCGGACAAATATAAGAGACGAGCGCTTGGCAACGTTTTGCACGATAGGGTTTATATGAGCGGTATTTACAAGGAAACGCTTGACCCTATGCGGCAGGGAGTTCTTAAACGAAAAGGCTTTGTAGAACGCAGGAGGAACATGCTCCCCTCCCCCCATAGGCCCCCAGATAAACCTATATGGAAGTTTGTGAGTCCAAATGGGTAAAAACACATTTCCAAAAGTCGTGTGCCACACGCAGTCGAAATCGCCTGGCCCGTAGTTCTTCTTAATGTATAGATACGCATCGCGTTGCCACTTAATATACTCAAGGTATATCGATTTCTCACGGAGTTTCGCAGAGGAGGGGACATAAATAAAGTCCAGGTTATCCATGCCGAGATCGGACCAAGCAGGATCTATCTTCGCACGGCATTTCTCCCTCGTAAGGACACTCACATGCAGCTCCGGATTTCTGGCAGCTTGAATTGCCCAGTTCCATCCAACCCCCGGCTCCGAACCGCGATTGGGCAGACAAGAAAAAGCTGAAAATAAAATGCGTTTACAATTCGACGCCTCTTCAGGATGAGTCAATACAATCCCTGCCCTTTTCCGCCTTCTTCCGCCAAATCACAATAGGCCCGTTTCAAAGCATCAACTTGGGCATGCAATGAGAGTGGGTAGCTATCGGGGATTTGCGCAACGTTATTAAGTGAATAGCACGCTTTAGAAAGCTTTTTTGTTAGGTCACTAAAATCGCCTGCGTCAAACACAAAGGAGCGTTCAACCAATTCAGATGCGCCAACAGCATCCGAGCAAACAACCCTAACACCCTCGCAGAGCGCCTCCAATACAACGAAACCGCAAGTTTCGTGACATATTGAGGGCACAACGACTACGTCGTGCGCCCTCAATATGTCACGTGTTTCATCGGGCGGAACACGCCCTCCACAAACCACCTCGGGTAAGCCTTGCGGCTGCTCGTACTCGTCTCCATAAAGATCCAGCTGGAATGCGACGCCCTCATCGTGCAGGGCCCCACATGCCGCCAGCAAAGTCCCGTAGCCTTTGTATGGCTTCATTCCGCCCAGATACGCGATCTTCGGCTTATCGACGTCTTTCCGCCTGCTTCCAGAGCGTTCACTGCGAACGAGCCCGGCGTGAGTTCCCGGAACGAGCCGGAATTTCGCATCGGGAAAATATACGCGGTAAATCCGCTCCGTCAAAGCACTGTTCGAAGCGACCAAATCAACCATCGAGAGAATGCTGGCGTTGTACTCGAGAAGCGCGCCGAAAGATTCGATCGCACGGGAATCGACGGTCTTGCCTTCTTTCGATGGCCCGTCGCCGCCCAACGACATTCCCCGCTTCACTTTGCCCGCAACCGCGCGAAGCGCGCGGGAATCCTTGAGACGAGCATAGAGGCGAGACTGCATGATACGGCTTTTCTTCATCGTCATGCCGACGCCGTAGCAACATGAAGCGCACTTCTCCGACGAAGGGCCGTCGCAAGAAGCCCCTGCACGATCCACAAGCGTGGCGCGAGGGCATATCGAGTAATAGTCGTGCGTGGTGAGGACTATCGGAATGCCCTTGGCTTTGGCCGCCTCGAAAAATTCCCTATGGACCCCTTGATAGCTATGTACGTGAATGACATCGGGATCCAAACGCTCAAGAAAGGAATCGTACTCTTCGGGAGCGTCACACTTCGCCATAAATGCCCTGGGTTCTGCAACCCCATACGTCAAGGCGACGGGCAAAGGATTCACAATCTCGAACGTTGAGATTCCCTTCCATAGACCCTCTGCTATCCTCGTCTTCCCCCTTAGAAACCTGCCCGGAAACAAGAGCGCGACTTCATCGCCAGCAGCAGCCTGAGCCTCCATAAGCTCCACGGAATAGCGCGTCAAACCGCCCGTTCTGAGCGGAGGCAGCCCAAGCGATACATGCAGCACCTTCACTCAACGGCCTCTTCGTAATCATGTCCGAGATACCCAACGAGAGCACACTCCCAATCGGCTGGCTTGAAGCCAGCAGCTTCCAGCTTCTCCAGCGAGAGTGCAGAATGCGTGGGCCTGGGCGAAACGGGCCCCTTGGCGCCGGCGTAGTATTCGGCGGTGCTAACGGGGATCACGGCGTCGGCGTTGCCGTTCTTGAGTTCGAACACCTTCGCAGCGATTTCGGCCCAGGAGGCCACTCGGCCCGAGTTGGTCAGGTTGTAGGTGCCGAATTCGCACGGCTCGCTAGGCTCGGCATCGCCCTCGCGGTAGCCGAGCAGCCAGAAGATTCCCTCGGCCATGTCCTTGGTGAAGGTGAGGCGGCCGAACTGGTCGTCGACCACGGTGACCCGGTTCAGGGAGTCGTTCGGGTCGGCGCAGCGGTCGGAGAGCGCCGCCATGGTGCGCACGAAGTTCTTGCCCTCGCCTATCACCCAGGAGCTGCGCACGATGTAGTGGCGTGGGCAGTTAGAGACAGCGATGTCGCCGGCGGCCTTGGTCTGGCCGTAGACGCCCAGCGGGCCGAAGGGCTCGTCCTCAGCATGTTCTTCGACGATGCCGTCGAACACGTAGTCGCTGGAGACGTGCACCAGCGTTATGCCGTGCTCGGTGCAAACTTTGGCGAGCAAAGCCGGTCCCTGGGCGTTGGCGACCCAGGCGGCGCGGCGGCCCTCGGGGGTCTCGGCGACGTCGACGGCGGTGTAGGCGCCGCAGTTGATCACGGTCCCGTACAGGGTCCAGTCGATTTTCGAGTACTCATCGGGATTCGAGAAGTCGAACTCGGCGCGGTCGGTGAAGTCGAAGGAACCCGCGACGCCGCGCTGCTCGGCGAGCTTTCGCACGGCGATTCCCAGCTGGCCGTTGGCGCCGGTCACAAGCGTGCGGCGCGGAGCCATGGGCAACGCGTCCTTCAGCATCGGGTGGGCCTTGTCGGCCTCGGAGAGCTCGCACTGATCCAGCAGGATGGGCCACTGAATGTCGAGTTCCGGGTCGGCGAGGTTCACGAACGTGTAGGTCTTCTTCAGCTCGGCCGACCAGTGGGCGTTCGCCAGGTAGGTGTAGGCCGTGCCGTCTTCCAGCGCCTGGAAGGAGTTGCCCACGCCGCGGGGGACATAGATGGCCTTGGAGGGGTCGATCACGCAGGTGTAGACCTGGCCGAAGGACTCGCCCGGGCGAAGGTCCACCCACGCGCCGAACACGCTTCCCGTGGCGACCGAGATGTACTTGTCCCAGGGCTCGGCATGGATGCCGCGGGTCACGCCCCGCTCGGCGTTGAAGCTGATGTTGTTCTGCACGGGGCCCAGATCGGGAAGCCCCAGCGCCGTCTGCTTGGCGCGTTGCCAGTTCTCCTTGAACCAGCCGCGGGAGTCGCCGTGCACGGGAAGGTCGAACACCAGCATCCCGGGGATGTTGGTGGTTTCGGCCTTCAATTCCTTCTCGAATTCCACTTCGCGCCTCCCCTACTGGCCCTGCGCCTTGTAGCGCGCCTCGGTGGCCGCCTTGGCCGGGCGCCACCACTGCTCGTTATCGCGGTACCACTCGATGGTCTTCTTCAGACCCTCCTCGAAGTCGTTGCACGTCGGGCGCCAGCCGAGCTCCGTCTGCAATTTCGTGGAGTCGATGGCGTAGCGGCGGTCGTGACCGGGCCTGTCCTTCACCCAGTCGAAGTCGTCGGGGTCCTTGCCCATCATCTCGAGAATCATCCGAAGCACCGTAATGTTGTTCCTCTCGCCGTCGGCGCCAATCAGGTAGGTCTCGCCCATGCGGCCCTTGGTCAAAATCGTCCAGACCGCGCTAGAGTGGTCCTCGGTGTGGATCCAGTCGCGCACGTTCTCGCCCGTGCCGTAGAGTTTGGGGCGCACGCCGTCGATGACGTTGGTTATCTGGCGCGGGATGAACTTCTCCACGTGCTGGTAGGGGCCGTAGTTGTTCGAGCAGTTCGAGATCGTGGTGCGCAGGCCGTAAGTGCGGGTCCAGGCGCGCACGAGCATGTCGCTCGCGGCCTTGGTGGAGCTGTACGGGGAGCTGGGCTTGTACGGGGTGCTCTCGGTGAACTTCGCGGGGTCGTCCAGGGCCAGGTCGCCGTAGACCTCGTCGGTCGAGACGTGGTGGTAGCGGATGCCGTGCTCGCGGACCGCCTCGAGCAGGCGGAACGTGCCCTCGACGTTGGTGCGCAGGAAGGGCTCGGGGTCGGCGATGGAGTTGTCGTTGTGGGACTCTGCGGCGTAGTGCACGATGGCGTCGTGGCCGGGGACGATTCGCTCCAGAAGCTCGGCGTCGCAGATGTCGCCCACCACGAGCTCGACGCGGTCGGCGGGAAGGCCCGCGATGTTCTCGCGGTTGCCCGCGTAGGTGAGCTTGTCGAGCACGGTCACGTGCACCTCGGGGTGCTCGCGCACCACATGGTGCACGAAATTGCTGCCGATGAAGCCGCAGCCGCCGGTAACGATGATGTTCTTAGGCTCGAAGGTTTCGGCCATGCTAGTCCTCCTTGGCAGAAATCTCACCGGCAGCAACGGCCTTGAGATGCTGGCCGTAGACCGACTTGCCGTAGCGCTCGGCCGCGGCGGACAGGGTCTCTCTGTCGATCCAGCCGTTCTCGAAGGCAATCTCCTCGGGCACGGAGACGGGCAAATCCTGCGCGCGCTCGACGGCGCGCACGAATTCGCCGGCGTCGTAGAGGCTCTCCATGGTGCCTGTGTCGAGCCACGCGTAGCCACGGCCCAGGGTGACGACCGACAGGGTGCCGTCCTCGAGGTACATCTGGTTGAGCGTGGTGATCTCCAGCTCGCCGCGCGCGCTCGGCTTCACTTGCTTCGCTAGCTCGCACACACGCGAGTCGTAGAAGTACAGACCCGTCACGGCATAGCTGCTCTTGGGATGCTCGGGCTTCTCCTCGATGGACACGGCGTTGAAGTCGGCGTCGAACTCCACGACGCCGAAACGCTCGGGGTCGTCGACGTGGTAGCCGAACACGGTCGCGCCGCCCTGTGCCTCGGCGCGCTCGACGGCGGCCTTCAGATGGCGGGAGAGCCCGTTGCCGTGGAAGATGTTGTCGCCGAGCACGAGCGCGCACGGCTCGCCGGCGATGAACTCCTCGCCGATTACGAACGCCTGGGCCAGGCCGTCGGGCGAGGGCTGCTCGGCGTAGGACAGGCTCACGCCGAACTGCGAGCCGTCGTCCAGCAGGCGCTCGAAGTTGGGCAGGTCGTGAGGCGTGCTGATGATTAGGATGTCGCGGATGCCCGCCAGCATCAGCGTACTCAGCGGGTAGTAGATCATCGGCTTGTCGTAGACCGGAAGCAGCTGCTTGCTCGTGACCGATGTCAACGGATACAGACGCGTGCCGGAGCCTCCGGCGAGGATGATTCCCTTCATGCCAATCTATTCCTTTCCGAGGAACAGGTCCTCGTACGTGTCGGTGATGTATCGCCACGAGTAACGGTCGCGGATGACGTCGGTAGACGCCTCATTCAACTTCTCGATCTCGTCCTCGCCCATGGCGTCGGCCTTCTCGATAAGGGCGGCCAGGTTGCCCGGCTCCTTGGTCCAGTACAGCGCCGAGCCTTCGGCCACCTCACGGTTGAAACCCACGTCTAGAAGCAGGTTCAGGCGGGTGGATGCCAGCGCCTCCAGCAGACTCGGGTTGGTGCCGCCCACCTCGTGGCCGTGGAAATACCCATAGGCCTGCTCGCGAATCTTCTTCAGCAGCTCCTGGTCGTAGACCGTCCCAACGAACTTAATGCGCGGATCTCGTTTAAAATGCGTCTTCTGCTCAAGCTCAGCCAGGAAGGCGTCGTCCACGCCAGTCACGAGCGCGAAATCGCGCTCGCTGGCCGACGCCATAAACTCGCGAATCATGGTCTCGTAGTTGTTCTCGGGCACGAAGCGGCCCACCACCAGGTAATAACCGAAAGGCTCAAGGCCCTTCTCGGCCAGCCATCCCGTGAACTTGTGGTCGTCATCGGCAAGCTCGGAGCGCTTGATGTCGGCCCCGTAGGCGATGAATGTCGTCCTGGGCTTAACATCGGCGTATTCCTCGCAGATGTACTTTTCTATGTTTTTGGAGTCGCACACCATCAGGTCGGCATGCCTCACCATGCCCCGCTCCGACACCTTCCAATATTTGCGTATGGGAGCGCTCCACTTGGCGCGCTTCCACTCGTGACCATCGGGATTGACGAAGACCTTGCCGCCCAGGGCGTAAACCTTCTCGACGTATTTCCCGAAGAAAGGCCCCATACGACACGCCAGAACGTACACGATAGGGTGCTCGACATGGTTCTCCTCGATGTAGGCGATGCACCACTTGAATGCGTCGATATCGTAGAAGATGGCCTTGGCCGCCCCCACGGGCCTGCGCAGCACTTTGAAGCAGTGAGCCCCGTTGTGCTCGAACTCGCCCACCTCGTCGGCGGAGTCCACCGCGCACGCCACGTGATACTTGATATCGGGTGACACTTGATTCTCGGTCAGCTTCTCGACGAACGTCTCATAGCCGCCGTAGTTAGCCGGGATGCCCTTGGAACCTATGATGAAAACATGCTGCATATGCTTAATTCCCCTGTGCCGTAAGCACAACGCCGATTGTCTGAATAATCAGCTTCAAATCGCTCCATGCGGAGCACTTCTTGATGTAAAGCAGGTCGAGGTCGACCCACTCGTCGAAGGTGATAGAGTCGCGATTGCGACGCGTCTGCCAGTAGCAGGTGAGGCCTGGCTTGACCAGCAACCTCTGGCGCTGGTAGTCATCGTAGGTCGCGACCTCAGCCGGCAATGCGGGACGCGGGCCCACGATGCTCATATCCGAGCGCAGGACATTGACGAACTGGGGCAACTCGTCGAGCGACAGCTTGCGCAGCCACCTGCCCACGCGGGTGACGCGCGGGTCCTCGGCCATCTTGAACACCGAGCCCGTCTTCTCGTTGAGCTCGCGCAGCTCGGCCAGGCGCTCCTCGGCGTCCACGCACATGCTGCGGAACTTGTACATCTGAAACGTCTGCCCGTCCTTGCCCACGCGCCGCTGCTTGAAGAGCACCGGGCCCTTCGGGTCGTCGGCCTTGATGAGCGCGGCGATGATCGCGAACAGCCAGCAGAAGGCCACCAGCACCGCGGCCGAGAATGCCACGTCGAACGCGCGCTTGGCGAAGCGGTAGGCCAGGCGGCCCTCGATGCCGGTCACCGGCCCCTCGCCGAGCTCCTCGCGCAGCCGCCCTGCGCGCTCGACGCCCTCGCGGCGGCGCTCCTGGGCGTCCAGGTCGTACGCCGCGCCGCTTCGCACGGTCTTGCGCGCGGCGGCGTTCTTCGGCGCGATGGATTCGAAGTCGACCACTTTGGCGTCGGCTTGCTTGCCGCGCTCTTCGGCGGCCTTGGCTGCAACAGCTTCGCTAGCCACTACAGCGTCACGCCCAATCCCAGGTCAACGTGCTTTTCTGACGAGGTTGAAGCCAACCTTTACTTCCTTTTTTCTTCCCATGATTTCAAGCTGCAGGTACGCCTCGTGCTTGCGGCGGTCGATCTTGGTGATGGCGCCCTCGTAGCCCACCAGCGGGCCGGAGGCCACGGTCACCTTGCCGCCTTCTTTGAAGCCCTCGGACATCTCCACCACCCGGTATCCCTTGCGCGTGAACGCGTCAATCCAGGCGGCTTCGTCGTCTTTCAGCGGAATGAATGCGTTGTCGTTTCCCAGGATCCGGGTGAGCTCGGGCACGCGCTTGAGCGCCGTGTCGAGCACGGCGGCGCTGCCGGTCACGGCCACCAGGTAGCCCGGCAGCAGCGGGCGCTCGTCGTCTACCCACTTGCCCTCTTGGCGGACCTTCGTCTTGAAGCGCGGGCTGAAGCACTCTTGCAGCACGTCGGCCGCCGCCACGCCGCGCTCTTCGGCGAAGTCCGCGGCCGCGCGCTCGATCTTCCTGGCCACCGCTTCCTCGCGGCCTGCCATCACTTGGATCACGTACCACACGGCCCGCACCCGCCTTTCGCCTCTCGACACGGCTTCGCCCCTGCCCCCGCAAGGGATGGCGAAACGAAAACGCATTCATTCCCGCAGGCTTGTACGAACGCCGAACGCGGCATCGCTTTACACCTGCGGGTCCTCAAAACCCAAACACTGCAGTTTCCTGCGCCGCGGGCACTGGCGGGAGGCTGCCCCGCCTGCGCGCCCGCGGCGCAACAAGCTGCGATTTCGAAGCTGCGGGCCGCCGCGTTGCGGGTGGCCAGGCGGCCGGCTGGCAAGTGGCGGCTGCTGATGCCGCGCGCCCTTGGGCACCCGGCCCCGCGCCGGCCTTTGCGGCCGAAGCGCGGCCTGGCCGCCGGCAGCAACCCAGCCGCTAGCTTTTCTCCGGCACGTTGAGCGCCATGCGCTCCACCACGTCGCGCCCGCCTTCGCGGCCTACGCGCACCTCGCACACGCGGCGATGACGGTCGACCTTGGCCACGCGCGCCTCTTGACCCGCAAGCGGGCCTTTCGTCACGCGCAGGCTGCCGCCCTCGATGACGCCCTCGCTGGCGCGCAGCACGCCCGCGCCGTCCATGGACGCGGCAATCCACTGCCGCACGTCGTCGGCCAGCGGCACCGGGCGGCCGCCCTCCTGCCGCGCACCGCCGCGCAGCCCCAGGCGATCCAGCTCGCGCGCGAGTGCCGCCGCGTCGCGCGACACGGCGAACACGTAGCCGCGGTACAGCG
>OLPG01003230.1_pt1 | contig 10351 bp, 6 predicted proteins | sample 1672311 | NCBI WGS metagenome assembly OLPG01 (sample SAMEA3136670, study PRJEB25190) | human gut metagenome | biome: human gut; feature: human-associated habitat; material: faeces | place: Austria | collected 2013
GGAGAATTCTTTACCATCAACTCATTGGCCTTATTAAAAAATGTGATCGGATCCATGGAAAGAACCTTATCAACAGGAATATAATCATTCTCTTCGCTGTAGCTTCCCCTCGGAGGTTCATAAGTGTCTCCGGATATATAATCGGAAAGCGGCATAAGTTTCATTTTTTCCTGGATGGCATACACATTTGGAAGATCCTCTTCTCCTGATAAAATGATTCTGGTGATGGACCATGCCATGGATGTAGGAACATCTATACGGGTAACTCCCTCAGGCAGTTCCCCTTCCCACATAGAAAGAGTAATTGCATATGCACCAGCCTTATCAAGAACCGCGGCAGTATTTGTCCATCCATCCAGTACCTGAACCTTACAAAAACGATCTGTTTCCGGAAGTTCATAGACCATCGGCTCCTCGCTCAGATCATACCAGACCTGTGAATAGATCGTATCCACATTAGGAGTCACCACAGTCCTGAATTGTGCATCAGCCAGTGCAACACTGTGTATAAACTGATTTACAGGTGCTTTTTCGGTAGCAGCTTCCTCTGTGTTCGTTGCCGAGGTCTCAGTCGCATCCATGAGCACCAGCGGAAATGTATAAACATAAGCATCTTCCACTGTCTCCCATATATTTTCATCTGTCTCACTGTCAGCAGATGCTGTAAATCTTTTCATATTCATATCCTCCTGCTTCCGCCCCAAAACTTTATGGTTCAATAATATTAAAATATTTATACTCTGACGTAACAGTAACCGCATCCATCAATCGTGTCAGGCAGGTCTCATCACCCTCCTGTTCAATCAAAGCAGCAACATTCTCAGCGTTTTTCTGAACAACAGCCAACAGGCCGGCTCGTTTGGTATTCCATGTCACATCTGCATCCGGATCCTGTGCATCCTTCTGATAAAGAAGTACGCCATTTTTTACGCGGAGTACATAATTACCTTCCGGCAATATAATATTTGCTGTAAAGGTCAGATCTGGAATCTTCGTCGTATCTACAAAAATTCCCAGATAATCCAGAATCATATCCGGTGTCATATGTAAGAAAACATCACCGTTACCGCTACTTCGCGTTGCATCATCGGTATTTGTACCATTTCGCAGTTCCTGTGCAGCACAAATATCCAGAGTATCCGGAGAAGCAAGCAGACCTTTGGTCGCATTCTCAAACTCCGCAGTATCTTCAAAATCCAGCAATGCATAAACTTCCTGATTTGCATCAATCGTATACTGGGTAGCCGGTTTGCTTTCCGCTGTTAATTCCGATACTGAAATTGCGGTTGAACTGCCACAGCCAGTCATGGTAAATGCCAATGCAGCGACGATCAAAGTAATTACTTTTTTTATTTTCATGATGTCATGCCCACTTTGTTCTGTTCTTTTTCAAACCTAAATTAGCTTTTTTTATTTTAACATAAATACGCTTAAACAGCAATATCTTTATGGATTTAAAACGAGTAAACGCATGCAAATTTTAGATGTTTTTCAATATATTAATTTAAGTTCAAAATAATCATCTATTATCAAGAGCTTAAAATGAATTTTGAAAAGTTTTATTGTATTTTGAAGAAATTTGTGAATATTACAAAAGGTATTCTTCTTCGAAAATCACAGATTGTAAATATTTCAGATGAATACATTTAACTTTCACATACCAGGGATGCTTTGAACAATACACAACCTCCCATACCCCAACTTCCCATTCGGCCACCTCTCATACCCGGGAATCTGTCTCGCCCCTCTCCGCAAATATGCTTTCACTTTCTCTCCATACAGATACGGATCATTTCCTTTCACAATCCCCCACTCCATCAAAAGTGCCGCGCTTCCTGTAACGAATGGCGTTGCAAATGAAGTTCCTGTGAACTCTGCATATCCTCCGCCTGCTACCGGAGCCATTACCCTCACACCCGGAGCGGCCAGATCAGGTTTGTTCGCATTTTCCCCCTCATATATCTGTGTCGGTCCTCGTCCGGAGAAGTCTGCATAAGAAAAGGTCAATGCATTATACGCTGCCACAGTAATAACAAGAGATGCCGTAGAAGGTATCGTAAGTGTTGTGGAACTGTCTGGCTTTAAAAATGCAGTACCGATATTAAGTGCATTCTGTACCGGAAGCCACATTTGCCACAACTTATCCACAACCTGTCCTGGCATCATCTGTATTTTCCACACTCCGGCTGTGACAAATTCATTTCGTGGTAGAAAACTAATATAAATTTCCTGACGAATACTATATGGTTTTGGCTCTCCATAGTAAACCAGGAGTTCTGTTTCACCAATCTGTATTCTTTGTGTTCCTTCTTTTTCTTCCAGTCTGCCGGAATGATTTCCGGATGGATCGACAATTGTAATTGCGACTTCATCGACATAGGATTTCCAAATTTGCAGACTGAATGACTTCTCCCTCTGCTGTACTGCAAGTTGAACTTCTGTCATCATTCCTTTTCTATATTCACCTGCCGCATGTCCCGCAGTCGTTCCTTCATTTCCACTTCCTACACAAATCACATTCTTCCAACGTTCAGATACTGTATTCAAATATCTTTCCAAAAGACTTGTTCCATCATGGGAACCATATGTATTCCCAAAACTGATATTGATCGCCACCGGCTTTTTTAACTCTTCCGCTTTTCGTACGATATAATCCACACCTCGCATCAGCTGGGTAGTTCTTGGGAATCCTGTTTCCCCTGCTCCCCCCATCTTTACAATCAGCAGTCCTGCTTCGGGTGCAGCTCCCCGATATTTTCCATTCTTACTACCCCTTCCATTTCCAGCCGCAATCCCGGCTACTGCTGTTCCATGTCCACTGGTATCACGACTTGGTACTATGCGATACCTTTCTTCCCTGACTCCAATGCGTAGTGCTTCATTTATCTGTTCTGAAGTGAACTCTGTTCCGATATGATATCCTTGCGGCGGTTTACCGTTTTGTAACGTCTGATCCCATAAAGCAAGAATTCTTGTCGTTCCATCTGCATTTCTAAAATCGGGATTTTCATAATCAATCCCACTGTCTACAATTCCGATCAATACGTCCTTTCCAAGCAGTGGAAATGACTGTTTTTTCCGCTGATTATCCTCTAAACCCTCTTGCCCAATCAAAGAAAAAAAAGGCGCAGCCTGTACTTCATCAATACAGGACACACGCCTTCCATTCTCTATTTGAAAATATAAACTTTTTGGTTTTTCTATAAATTCTACTTCTGAAAATGCTGCCAGTTCTTTTATCTGACTTTCTTTTATTTGGATAATGGCATATCCACCTGTCAGTTCCGTCACATAAACAGCTCGTGTTCTTACTCGCTCTAACGTCCCGGAATACTTCACGATCAATTCCCATTCTTTTTCTTCCAGATCATATCCGATATCCAGACTCTCGCTTTTCTGACGTTCTTCTTCTGTGATACTTAATGCAAGATTCAATTGATTTTCTATTTTCTGGCTCACGAAGGCTGCACCTTACTTCATCTCTTATTTCTATGTTTTATGAAGTAATTTAGCAGATTATTCCATTTTCATCTCTAAGACAACCACCTCACAGCTTTTGAGATTCAGCCTGTTCTTTGTATAATCTACTGTCTCGTTCTTCTGGTTCGACATTAATACTCTTTTCACATTCCCCTTCAATTCAATGCTTGCTGCGTCTGTTCCGAAATTAGCCACGACAAGAATACTTGTTGCTGCGTCTGTTCTATAAAATGCCAGGATGTCATCCATTTCTTCATATTCCGGAATGAATTCTCCATATGTAAATACGGCTTTAAAGTCATCTGATTTGCGCAGTGCTACTAACTTTCGATAATAATTCAGAACAGAATCCGGATTGTTTTCTTGATCTTCGACATTGATCTCTTTGTAATCAGGATTTATCTTTAACCATGCCGTTCCTTTTGTAAACCCGGCATTCTCCCCGCTTGTCCATTGCATTGGTGTTCTCGCATTGTCACGGCTCATCCGATTACAAGCTTCCATTGCTTCCCGGTCAGATAATCCAGCTTCACGGGCAATCTGATACTGGTCTTTTGTACTGATATCATCGAATTCGTCAATGCTGTTCCACTTCGCATTTTTCATGCCTATTTCCTGTCCCTGATAAATGAAAGGAATTCCTCTGAGAAGAAGATTAACCGTACCAAGCATCTTCGTTCCCGCCGGTGTCTGGGCATAAGCCGGAAGAAATCTTGACACACCTCTCGGTTCGTCATGATTCTCTATAATATTTGCTTTAAATCCATACTTCTGTGTTTCCATCTGAGACTGGAAGATTGCTTTTCTCCATTTAGAAAATTCCATCTTCGGAGCATCATACCATCCATGTTCTCCATCACTGAGACAATGTGCACTAAAGTCAAATATTGTTGAGAAATGTCCGTTTTCTCCAATAAATTCCGGAAATTCATCCGCTTTCATATTGAAGACCTCTCCCACTGTAAATGCATCGTATTTTTGGAATGTATTTTTCTTTAAGTCTTCCAGAAGTTCTCCAACACCATCTACACTTTCAACCATTTTCCAGCAGCCGGCCATGCCATCTGCCCCATCCGGTTCAAAATCAGGAAATTTCAGATCTTTCTTGATATTAATGATCGCATCGATTCGAAAACCGGAAAGTCCCTTTTCCAGCCACCAGTTGATCATATCATAGAGTTTCTGTCTTAATTTCGGATTCTCCCAGTTCAGATCCGGCTGTTCCTTTGCGAACATATGAAAATAATATTTATCAGTTCCCGGCACCGGTTCCCAGCAGCTTCCGCCAAAATAAGAGCGATAATTACTCGGCGGATTTCCATTCTTTCCTTCTCGGAAATAGAAGTAATCCGCATATTCTCCTTCCGGATCCGCTAATGCTTTCTGAAACCATTCATGTTTGTCAGAACAATGATTAATTACCAGATCCATGATAATATGCATGTCTCGCTTTTTCGCTTCCGCCAGCAATTCATCAAATTCTTCCATCGTTCCAAATTCTTCTGCGATTGCATAATAATCTGCAATGTCATAGCCCTGATCTACAAATGGTGATTTATAGATTGGTGATAACCATATAATATCAATTCCAAGCTTTTTTAAATAATCCAGTTTCGATATGATACCTCTCAAATCTCCGATTCCATCTCCATTTGTATCAAGAAAACTCTTCGGATATATCTGATATGCTACCTTGTCATGCCACCACTTTTTTTCCATATTATCAACCTCTTTCACATCATTTTATCTTCCACATAATATGGCGTCACGATCCCATAAGCTTTCGTATTGCCAGATCTCATCGCCTGTATTATACTGCTATTATATGATTATATTTGCATGAATTCTTGCATTATTTTTTCATTGTATAACACAATACTGCTATTTTAGGAGGGGACTCGTATGAACGTTCCACATTCACTCATATTAGAGCAAAAAGAAAATACAAAACATGGAGAAGTATTCTTTCCGATCCAAAAATATATTACAAAACTTAACTTAAATTTCCCGGTCATTATGACTCACTGGCACGAAGAAGCGGAACTCACTTTGATGACAAAAGGTTCCTGTATTTATCAAATTGATTTAGTTGACTATGAAGTAAATGAAGGTGATCTGTTATTCATTCCACCACTGCTTTTACATTCAATCCGCCTGAATGGAACTGATGATTTCTGCTCAGAAACCTATGTGTTTCATGTTAACTTTTTAGGGGGAAATGCAACAGATATATGCTCCACCCGTTATCTTACACCTATGATAAATCATGAATTGACCTTGCCTTATCATATTTCATCCACACACCCTGCACATCATTCTCTTCATGAATGCTTTATAAAAATGGCTTCACTCTATACGGAACAAACATTTGGATATGAAATTGCCCTGAAATCAGTCCTATTGCAGGCACTGTTTCTCCTACTTCAATATAGCACCACGGAGTCTGCAACTATTTCTGCTTCTTCAGATAAGCTGAAAAATGTACTCGATTATATCGATCTCCACTATGCTGAGCCTCTCACAATTTCTGAACTTGCAGAGCTTTGCTATTTCAGTGAATATCATTTTATGCGTTTTTTCAAAAAGCATATGAACATGACCTGCATCCAATATATTAATAATGTCCGGCTCGAAAAAGCAGTGGAATTATTTGAACATGGAGAAACTTCCATCCTGGAAGTCTCACTCTCCGTTGGCTTTCATAATCTTTCTTATTTTCACAGAGCCTTTAAAGCCAAATATCACATGACACCATTATCTTTTATCAAAAGACTGAATTAATGTTTTGCTTTAAGAAAAGCAGCGGCCGAAACTTCCATTTTCAGCCGCTGCTCCTATAAATTCAATCTTCTATTTTTTCTTTCTTCGTCTCTTCTTGATTAACTTTCGAATCAATACTACCAACAGAATAATGATCAGAATAAGAACCAGAACGATACCAACGATCATCACTGAAAACTTATTCGGATTCTTCACGAGATCGATCACATTTCTGCTTTCATCTACAACTTTACGTCCATGTGTCGTCTCATAATACTCCGGCACATTTGAAATGCCGTTGCCATCTGTATCATCAAAAGACTTCATATATCTTGCGATTGCATCCCATGCTTTCAGCTCCTTATTGCCTTCCATGATTGCCTGATCTTCCAGATTCTCGATCGGATTACCATCCTTATCCTTCGGCTCGATCTTCAACAGACCATAAGACATTTCCATTACAGAGCCAAGCATCTGTCCGGTATAAAGATCCGTCACAACTCGGTATAACTGGTCATCCTGGATCTCGATTCGCTCTCCATCTTCTCTTGTCAGATAACAGTCTGTTACTTTATTCAGGATCATTCGATGCGGATTGAATGTAAAATTCAGCCCGCTGCAATATAATCTTGCAGTTGTCATAAAATCGGAAACCGAAGCGTCTACTTCTGCTGCCAGTTTCAATTCTTTACCAGTCAGATAAACATCAATCAGCGGATATCCTGCCAGTCCGTCTTTTCCTATTCCAAGTGAAAATGAATTATATACATCTTCTACAGTGATATTTCCTTTCGTATATGTGTCGCGCACACAGCCGCTTGGAACAACAGCTACATCCACCGGCGTTCCATTATAGTCTTCTGAATGCTCTACAGAATAGATATACGAATCAGACATAATATCTCCAAGATTCAGTTCTTCATGCTTCGTCTCCATTTCTCCGAGACTGTTGAATTCGACATCATTCTCGGCAAGAACTTCATCTCTTGTATATCCGAAATTCGTCAGGTAATTAGTATCTACTGTATCCATCAGCGCATCGATCCGCTCTTGTGTCGCCTGATCCGGCTCAATATCTTCAGATACCGGAATCAACTCGTAGGAAGTCATTTCCCAGCGACCATCCTGTTTCTGTGTCATGGAAAGTGATCCAAGATTTCTTGCGTATTCTCCACAGGATACAATGTAGGTATTTCCGTGCTGAATAGGCTCTTTTAACTCGGTATGTGTATGTCCGCTGATGATCAGATCAAGATCCGGTACTTCCTTTGCAAGGATCTCATCTTCTGATTTTTTCTCGTCCTCCCAGGTTCCGCTGTGAGACACACAGGCAATCATATCTACCTTTTCATTCTTCTTAATCTCTTCTACCGTTTTCTTAACTGACTCAACCGGATCTTTAAATAATAATTCACAGGTCGGTGCACATTTCAGGGCATCTACTCCAAACACGCCCACTACGGCGATTTTTACATCACCTTTCTGAACAACCACATAATCCTTTACGCCATAGTTTTCAAATGCTGACTGAATCTGTTTTTGCCCTTCACTTAATCCGTTCATTTCCATACTGGCCCAGTCTACATTGCACACAACAAGACTCGGTACCGTCTCGCCGGAATTCTTCGCCGCTGTCAGCATGTCAGCCAGTCCCTTGGAACGATAATCAAATTCATGATTTCCAAAAGTTGACACATCACATCCGAGATATCCCAGCATCCTAAGTTCCGCTGCTTCGGTATCATAAACTGTCTGGATCAGCGTCCCCATTGAAAAATCACCGCCGTCCAGTATCAGTGTATCTGGATTCTCTTTCTTCTTCTCGTCAATCAGAGTCTTTAGCTTCGCAAATCCGCCGACTTCTTTCTGTTCTCCATCTACAATTGTTGAAAAGCTGTTTAAATGAGAGTGTGTGTCATGCGTAAACAAAACATCTAACTGTTTGCTTTTTTCTGCCGCTTCTGCCGGAATATTCATTACAAATGGAAGAAGCATTGTAATGATCAGAAAGAGCGCCAGAATCTTTTTTCCTCTTTTCATAAGTTCTTTTCTCCTCTCAAAACTCGTGGTCACCGGGCTGAAAGCCCCGAAACTACGGTATTTATTTCAGCGACTACATATAGTCGCTGTAGTTACTTATATTCTGTCAGTTCCTCATAATCAAGATTTTCAAAATTAACTGCAATAATCTGCTCTTCGTCCACACCATGCTGTTTTAGATAATCCTGATAAATCTCCAATAGTATTGATTTTCCACATCGTCTCACCTATGATAATGTAAAAAGCAATAAAATTCAATAGTTTTTGCATTCTATTAACTTTTATAGATTCTATTATTATTTCTAAAATTTTATAATTTTATTACTAGACTAAGGCAAATCGATTTTATTTTCTCTTAATTGCATTCCTTTACATTCAGTGTTAGAATTTATATTATTGCTCTAAAATTTTTTACTGCAAAAATAAACAGGGATAAAAGGATAAAGATACTATGTTTCAGATTTTTGTTGACTCGGCAGCCAATCTGCCGGCTGTGACTGCAAAACAATATGATATTAACGTGATTTCTTTCGTCAATCTTGTTGACGGCAAAGAGATTACCTGTTTTGACCCGGATCTTTCACCAGAGGAAGAACGTCAGAAAGGAACCGAATACTATCAGGCCATGAGCAGGGGCTGCGAAATCAAAACCGGACTGATCAGCACTGCTGCCTTTGAGGAAGCATTTCGAAGCGCACTCGAAGCAGACCAGGATGTATTATATTTCTCACTGAGTAAAAATATCAGTGGTACTTACAATTCCGCAAGATTAGCTTCGGAAGAGCTGTTAGATGAATTCGGAGAGAAACACAAGATTCGTCTGGTCGACTCTCTCAATGCCTCACTTGCCCAGGGAATCCTTGCCGTCTATGCAAGCGAGATGCGTACCAAAGGAATGTCTGTGGATGAGGTCGCTGATACTTTGGAATATTATGTTGGAAAAATGAACGGAGTCTTCACTGTCGGGGATTTAAAATATCTTTCTCGCACCGGAAGAATCAAAGGAAGCGTTGCCACCATCGGAAATGTTCTTAAGATCAAACCAATCTTACGTGGAAACAAAGATGGCTATATCGTTTTTTACAAGAACTGTCGCGGACGTAAATCCGCACTGAACGAACTGGTCAATCTGGTCTGTGACAACATTGTAGAGCCAGAAAAGCAGATTCTCGGGATCGCACACGCAGATGCATATGAAGATTCGCTTTACATCATGGACAAGATCCAACAGAAAATCAAAGTGCGTGATTTTATAAATACTTCTTATGATTTCTGTACCGGAAGCCATGTCGGACCGGATACGATTGCACTTTTCTTTATTGGGAAGGACAGGGAACTTTGAAACGAGACTATGAAGAAAAGTCTGTAAATATGATTCTTCTATGATAATGATTGAGCTGGAAGTATTAAATTAGAGCTTCCAGCTCTTGTTTTATATATACGACATGATTTCGGGCATGTCAAGAGCGGACGTCAAAAACGTCCTTCTCATCATGCATACAGATTCTGCTATTCCGGGAGTCTTCCCTCGTACATAATGCTGAGTTCACCGTAGACCCGTCCCCAGTTTCTAATGCTCATAGTCCATTTTTTTGTGGCTTCAAAAGTTGCCAGATACAGGGCTTTCAGAAGTGCTGTATCACTTGGAAATACGCTTCTCTGACGGTTGAGCTTACGGTAGGTAGAATTCAGACTTTCAATTGCATTGGTCATGTAAATAACCTTTCTGACATCCGGTGAAAACTTGAAAATCGGCGTTATTGCATCCCAGTTATCATACCAGCGTTTCATAGAATTCGGGTATTTTGCGGTCCATTTTTCAGTAACACGATCTAGAGCCAGTCTAGCTTTCTCTTCATCGGAAGCATGGTAAATCGTTTTTAGGTCGGAAGCAAACGCTTTTCTTTCCTTATCCGGAACATATTTTAGCGTGTTTCTTACCTGATGTACAATACATCTCTGATACTCTGTTTTTGGAAATGCAGCGACAATTGCCTCTTTAATGCCACTAAGACCGTCAGCGCAGATAATCAGGATATCCTTTACACCACGATTCTTCAGCTCATTCAGA
>OLPG01003234.1_pt1 | contig 10344 bp, 9 predicted proteins | sample 1672311 | NCBI WGS metagenome assembly OLPG01 (sample SAMEA3136670, study PRJEB25190) | human gut metagenome | biome: human gut; feature: human-associated habitat; material: faeces | place: Austria | collected 2013
TTATTATTGCCTTTCACTCAATAGTTGTGTTATATTTATCAATTTTTCAGCAAGAGTATCAAAACCTGATAAGGATAATTTGCTAAATTTAGCTGTATCATTTAAACATTTGTTTATTGACAATATAGAACTTAACCAATTTGACAATCCGTCATTTATAGGCTTGAATATCACACTGCTTATTAATCTGTATTGTGGAGTACAAATATTGACGAATTTATAAATTGGGTGTATAATTACTATATAAATAAAGACAGGAGGTCATTAAAATGCAAGTTTGTCCTAAATGTGGATATGTTACAATGGACAACAATGATAAATATTGTCCAAATTGTATCTATAAAGCCGAATATGAAAATGTCGATGATGTTAGCAAAGGATTAAAAGAAATGTATGAAGAAGATTATGAAGATCAACTACTATTTGAATCATTTGGTATCAAACGTGACAACTCATATGTTCCTAAAACCAGTGAAGAACAACTTGCCGAAGAACGTGCCGAACGCCTAGCCAGAGAACATGAATACGAAAAACAACACCCAAATGCCGTCCGTTGCCCTAAATGCGGTTCATATTCAGTTGCAACAACGAATAGGGGATATAGTCTACTCACTGGATTTATAGGCTCAGGTAGTCCACGAAATGTATGCCAAAAGTGCGGTCATAAGTGGAAACCAGGGAAGTAAGAGTAATACCATAGGAGATGATAAAATGGAATTTAAAAAATGTCCTAATTGTGGATTAGTGTATAATGAAAGGGATACATATTATTGCGTAAAATGCAATATTAGATTAAAACCTGCAAGTGAAGTAACAAATGTTACAAACCCAGAATTGTCAGATGTATCAGATAGAATAATCGGAACTGTCTCCGTCGGCGGAAATAGCCCTAAATGTCCAACTTGTGGTTCAACAAACGTCCAACCAATAGGAGCGGGTGAGAAAGTAATATCTGGTGCATTGTTTGGTTTATTTAGCACTAAAATAAGAAAGAGTTACAAGTGTAATAATTGTAAGTATATGTGGTAAAAATGAAATATAAAAGGCGTATCAAGATAATGATACGCCTTTGCATTACCCACGTTTACGTGTCAATTCGATTGCTTCTTTACCTGTCATATGTTCTATCTTGATTTCAATACAGGACAGGGCATTCCACTCACGTTTAATTTCCTTTTCCACTGCGGTCACATCATTATTATACTTCAAACCAAAAACTTTTGCCGCGTGAAAAATTTCTTTATCTGTATTTAAAATGCTTGCTTTACCGAACAAAATAACGCTTTTAAAATAAGTTGTAAGTTCTTCTTCAACAACATCGTCTTTATCAACAACGCAAAGCGACACTTTATTACACTTGTTTATAGCGTCGATTTTATGACCGTTTTTTGCACTGTGGAAATATATTTTATCATTTGCATATACAAAATTAATCGGCACGGTATAAGGATATCCATTATCACCGACAACACCAAGTACGGCTGTTTTAGCAGTTTGTAATATATCAATACATTCTTCTTTACTCAATTCCTGTTTTTTTCTACGCATTTCTCTAAACATTTCATTCACCTTTCAAAATTATACAATTAAAAATAAGTACACTCGTTATACATCTTCTAAGACCTGACGATGTGTAACGAGTGCTTTGATTTATTCTACCCGGTGGCAGACTTATTATATTTTTTAGAATTATACCACAGTAATTTTTTTGTGTCAACAAGACTGTTAAAAAAGTATGAAGAATAGTTTAAAATTTGAATAAACTATGAATATTTCGTTGATTTTTTAAATTTTTTATGATAGAATGTAATCTACAAAAACAAAAAATTAATGAAAGGAAATTTACCATGGAAAAACTTTTCAAACTAAAGGAACACGGTACAGATGTCAAAACTGAGATTATTGCCGGTATTACAACATTTCTTGCAATGGCATATATTCTTGCCGTAAACCCATCATATTTGGGTGGAATTGACGGAATGTCAGCCGGAGCGGTATTCTCGGCAACTGCAATTTCAGCAGGTATAGCTACATTATGTATGGCGTTCTTTGCAAACTATCCTGTTGCTCTTGCATCAGGTATGGGACTAAATGCATTCTTTGCATTTACAGTATGCGGTGCTATGGGTTACAGCTATAAAGTTGCATTGACCGCAGTATTTATTGAAGGTATCATATTTATGTTGCTTTCACTATTCAAATTCAGAGAGGCTCTTGTAAACAAGATTCCTTCAAACCTTAAATTTGCTATCACAGCAGGTATCGGTCTGTTTATTGCTATCATAGCATTGCTTAACGCAAACGTTGTTGTAGCAAGTGAATCAACAACTGTTGCACTTGGTGAACTTTCTTCACCGACTGTTGTACTTTCGCTTGTAGGCTTGCTTATAATCGGCGCTTTACAGCATTACAAAGTTCCGGGCGGAATACTTTTAGGTATACTTATAACTTGGGTTCTTGGCATTATAGCACAGCTTGTAGGTTGGTATGTGCCAAATCCTGAGGCAGGCGTATATTCAGTTATTCCTCAATTCTCACTAAGTTCTTTTGAGGCTCCGAAGATGTTCCAATTTGACTTTGGATTTATAGCAAAGAATGTTCCTGCATTTATACTTATCGTATTCACATTCTTGTACACAGATATTTTTGATACAGTAGGTACACTTATAGGTGTAGCGGAAAAAGGAAAGCTTCTTGATAAAGACGGCTCACTTCCAAACGCAACAGGCGCTCTTATGGCTGACGCTGTAGGTACTGTTGTAGGTGCTTGCTTCGGTACATCAACTGTTACAAGCTACGTTGAATCAAGTGCAGGTGTTGCGGCAGGCGGCAGAACGGGTCTTACAGCAGTTACAACTGCAGTATTGTTCTTCATATCATTGATATTCGCACCAATCTTTACATCAATCCCTTCATTCGCAACAACTCCTGCTATGCTTTATGTTGGCTTGTTGATGCTTTCATCAATCAGACAAGTTAAGTTTGACGGTGATATTGCCGATGCAATCGGTGCATTCTTGGCAATCATTATGATGCCGCTTACTTATTCAATCGCTAACGGTATTATGTTCGGTATCGTATCATGGGTAATACTAAAGCTTGTTACAGGTAAGGCAAAGGACATCAGCGCTGTTATGTGGATTTCAGTTGTATTATTTGCAATCTACATCGGTCTAAAAGCAGCAGGCTTGGCTTAAGACAATTTGTTAATTTAAGAACACTCAAATTTTGAGTGTTCTTTTTTTATTAATTAATTGCAAAAATATTCAGTGTGTGGTATAATATAAATCACAAATTAATGAGTAAACGGAGAAAAACAATGACGTATTTTCTTAAAGAAGATTATGAAATATATGATTCATTGCCGTGCAGTGCGGTGGTGTTTTCTGTTGATGATAATTACAAAATATATTACACCAATGACACATACAACAACGAAAATTTTAATCAAGATAATATTATAGTTGAAGAAGAATGTCGCAAATTATTTGACGATACAATCCGAAGTGCCGACACTCCCAAGCGACTGTATTTCAAAAGCAAAAACTTGAGCGGTGACAGTATATATATTTGTATGTTTGCCGTAAAGCTTGATGATAAGCACATATTTGCATTGTTGTTTGACGACTCTGAAAACAAGAAGAAATTTATGGAGCTTGAAAATCAATGTTCAAAGTATATCATCGCATTAAGTGCGACAAATGAGTACTTTTTTGAATATGATTCTCAAAAAGATACAAACACGATATTTTATATGTCGTCTATCGACAATGAAATGTTGGAACGTCCTGTTCAGAATTTTATGAAAAATCTTGATAATAATACGTATATGTTTCAGGAAGATACAATACTGCTCAAGTCTTTAAAAGGGAGCCCCGTAAAAGGCGAATTGACGATTGACGCACGTATGCGTATGAATGACTCAGAGCCGTTTGAATGGTACAGACTTGTATTGAAACCGTCCGAGAAAACGAACACATATATCGGCTGTGCACGAAACATAAACGAAACAAAGAAAAAGGAAGAACAGCTGAAATTAAAAGCACATATAGATCCGCTTTCAAAAGTGCTTAACAGAGAAACGGCAATCGAGAAAATTCGAGAGAGATTGAAAACTCAAAAAATGAACGAAGAATGTGCATTTATCGTTCTTGATATAGATAATTTTAAAAACATAAACGATACATTCGGTCATTTGTACGGTGACGCGGTTATCGCGATGGTTGCGGGAAGTATAAAGAGTACGCTTGACAGAGAGGATATAATCGGTCGTTTTGGCGGTGATGAATTTCTTGTTTATATAGATAACACAAAACCGGAAAAGTTGGAGAGAAAACTTGAAAATATACGTCTTGCCATACTAAAAATGCGTATAGATAAAAATGACGAAAAAGATATTTCGTGCAGTATGGGTGTTACTTTGGGGCATGGCAGAGTTAAGTATGAGGACCTTTTCAGACAAGCCGACAGTGCTTTGTATATGGCAAAGACGAACGGAAAAAATCGCTTTGAATATTTCAACGGTGAATTTATTGATAAAAATGCTTTGACATACACCGGAATTATGACCGAAGAAGATGAAAGCGAAGAAGTTTCGGAAAATCACGATATAATAATGGTTGCACTTGAAATTGCGTCTAAATCAACCGATTCGGATAATGCCATATCAAATCTTATGCGTCATATCGGTGTTGCAGTTAATCTTGACTGTATTCAGATTATGAAATACGATATGATTAACGATAAAGTTGAAATAGAATTTCAGTGGTGGAAAGAACATGACGGTGATTATAATGTTGTGTTCACTGATAAAAAGAGCGGTTATTACGAGCATAATGACCTTGTTTTGTTTAAAAAGAGATTTCAAAAGGATAATATATTTAAGTATACCCCTGCATTTAAAGAGGAATTTACACAAAAATACAGGAACATATTTGAGGCGGCGGAACACGTTCAAATGATATATTCATCAAATACCGAAAACGAAGATGTATATTATGTTGTCTGTTATCAGTGTTGGGACAAGCAACGTATTTGGGAAAAGAACGAATTTGACGATATGTTTGAAATAACAAAGATACTGTCAATGTTTATGAAATCGTCACACATAATCACGGAACGTGAAAAATTCCTTCAAAATAAAGTTGATAATGACGATTACGGCGTATTTACGTTGAGTAAGTTTGAAGAAGAAGTCGGACGAATTACGAGAAACGCTCATGTGACAAACAAAAAAATCGGATTTGTTTATTTTAATTTTAACAGATTTTATGAGTTTAACCGTATTTACGGTCGTGAAGAGGGTGACAGAGTTTTAAAACAATTTGCAAAGTTCTTGCTTGTTAGCTCTGAAGAGGTATGCGTGAATTGTCATTTGAACGGAACGGATAAATTTATCAGTTGTTTTATGTTTGAAGAAGGCGTGGACTTAGAAACGAAAATACAACAAAAGCTTGAAGCTTTTTCCGATACGGTCGGAAATTATAAAGAATGTCCTGTTGTGATAACCGCAGGCGTCGCGACGATTAATCCGGGTGAAAACGTTACCGAGGCACTTGATTTGGCTAATCATACGTTGAAAGGTGCAAATGCAGAAAAAAGCATTTGCATAATGGCTAAGGAATAGTAGCCACTTGATTTTAAAAGTAATATATGTTAAAATGTAATATAGAAAGTATTTAATACAAGGAGGAATTTTAAAATGGATTTAAGATGTGCATCAAACCCAAAAGATGTAAAGCATTACACAACTGAAAGATTAAGAGAGGAATTTCATATCAGCGGATTGTTTACTCCGGATAATTCAAAAATGGTATATAGCCATATTGACCGTATTATCACAGCAGGATTTATGCCTGTAAAGCAAGAGCTTGTATTGGAGGCCGGTAAGGAACTTGCTGCTGACTACTTCCTACAAAGACGTGAAATGGGCTGTATCAATATCGGCGGAAAAGGTATAATCACAGTTGACGGTACAGATTATGAAATGAACCCTCGTGACGGTATATATATCGGCAGAGGCAATAAGGAAATTACTTTCAAGTGCGTTGACGAAGCAAACCCACCGAAGTTCTATGTTTCATCATGTCCTGCTCATAAGGAATATCCGACAGTAAAGATTGATATTACAAAGGCTAAGAAAGTTCCTTGCGGCAGTGTTGAAGATTGTAATAAGAGAGTTATCAATCAATATATCCACCCTGAAGTTATGCAGAGCTGTCAGCTTGCAATGGGTCTTACAATGCTTGACGTAGGTTCAAACTGGAACACTATGCCTTGTCATACACATGACAGACGTATGGAAGTTTATCTATATCTTGATATGGGCGAAAATGACGCAGTATTCCATATGATGGGCGAGCCTGACGAAACAAGACATATCATTATGCATAATGAAGAAGCTGTAATTTCACCAAGCTGGTCAATACATACAGGTGTCGGCACAAAGAATTACTCATTTATTTGGGCAATGTGCGGTGAAAACCAAGAGTTTGACGATATGGACTTCATTGAAACAAAGGACTTGAAGTAATAGGAGAAGTAAAATGTATATTGGAATGAGAGGTCATGACTTCGATACTAATACGCTTGACGCTTTGTGCGAAAAGTGTAAAGAGTACGGCGTTGGCGGTGTTCAGCTTGTGCTTTTGAGGTCGTTGGCTGATTTTAAGAAAGGTAATTTTACACCTGAATATGCTAAGTCAATCGGCGATAAATTGCGTGAAAACGGTATTCGTGTGCCGATTTTGGGCTGTTATATCAATCCGTCTGACGCAAACGAGGAAAGCCTTAATGAAAGCCTTGATTATTTTATCGAGAATTTGCATTATGCAAAATATATCGGTGCGGAAATGGTCGGTCTTGAAACTTGCCGTTTCAGTGATGACGATGAAATAAATAACTCCGAAGAAACATATCAGTATCTTTTGAAGAATATGAAAAAACTTGTTTCTGCGGCAGAAGAAATAGGCGTAAATGTGGGTATTGAGGGTGTTCATTTTCACGTTATAAATACTCCGACAAAGATGAAAAGATTGGTCGATGACCTTAATTCACCAAATGTCAGAGTTATATTTGACCCTGTTAATTATATCAATACCGCAAATTATAAAAATCAAGATGAAATTATTAATACTCATTTTGATTTGTTGGGCGAGAAAACAAAATTGCTTCACTTGAAAGATTTTAAACTTGTTGACGGTGAAGTTACTTATGAATTCCCGTGCGACGGATTGCTTAATAAAGATTTGCTTTGGGATAAGCTAAAGCAATATAATCCGGATATTGCAGTTATTCTTGAAGAAGTTAAGGAAGATCACCTTGCACAAGTTAAGGCTGCGGTTGAAAAGAGATTTGTATAAATAAAAAGTCTTGATGTGGGCGAATGACTCACATCAAGGCTTTTTTACTGTGGTATAATAGGTAGACGGTGAGGATAATAATATTAAATTGTATGAAGTAAAAGAAATAATCAACTTATAAATTCTCTTTTGAATGTTTGGAAAAATTCCGTTCGTGCAACACATCTTTTTTCTGTTTCGGAAGTAAATAAGATTAAAGAATATGTTCCGCAGACTATAAAAAGCGTAAAATATCTTGTTGTTGCCAAAACGGATAACATTGTCGGTTTTATGGGAACTTAAAATAATCGTTTGAAAATGTTGTTCATTTCACCACAGAAACGAGAAAAAGAAATAGGTAAACAATTTGTGCGATATGGCGTTCAAAATTATAATATACAGTAAGTAACCGTCAATGAAGATAACCTTAAAGCGGTTGGATTTTATAAACACTTAGGCTTTTAAATATATAAAAGAACAGTCTGCAACGAAGAAGGAAATCCCTATCTGCTTTTGTATATGAAGTTGTTGGGATAAAGTTTTGAATTTAGAAAGGAAGAATTATATGATTAAAATACTATTTGTCTGCCACGGCAATAGTATGAGTGTAAAAGACGTATCGCCTTTTGATTGGGTAAATCGGGGCAAATCATGACATTAGGAAAAGTCCCTTACTACGGTTTTACTACTATTCAGCAGATGAAAAAATATATATGTACTTATCCTATTTTATTGTGATTAGACACCATACAGGTGTCTTTTGTTTTGAATGAACAAATATTGTATATTTTTGCATAATGCTGGAATTTAAAATTTTGGTTTTATTAATCTAACTTCTTTTGATTCATAAAAGTATCTCTAATTTAGTGAATTTTATGATAAAAAATTATTTTAGTCTAATGAAAATATAAGTGTATCAATATTTATTAATATCTATTATATTTATAAAAGATTGCATAAAATCAATAGATTTATTCGATTTGTATGAAGATTTGAAAGATACATTAATAAGGGAAAAATAGTACATTGTTAAGAATTTATATCTAATGGATTGCCTAAAAAATTATAATAAATTTCTTTGAAAAAATTAAATAATTGGACTATAATAAAAGTAGTAGAAACATTTGTAAAAAGTTGATTGTGTTTATTATTAAAATATGATATATTGTATACAAGATAAATTGCTATTTAAGTGCTTATTAAATTGTTATACATACACTTTAATAATTTAAAAAAAAGAAGAATAGATTTAAAGGAGGTTATAATATGTCAGCGTACGCATATAGAGATAGGAATAGAACAGAGGTTATATATGCATCTGAGGCAATGACAGAAAATATAGATACGCTCTTTTTCTGCCCTAATAAAGATTGTACTGCACATTTGCATATATGTGCAGTAGATGGCAGTAGAAAAGCATATTTTAGAGCTACTTACAAACAATTTCCTCATATAGACAATTGTCCATTTGCTTCAAGTGCGAATCATTTTGATTCTGATAAGTTTAATGAAGAATTATTTTCATTCGATGATGCAATAAATAATCTTTTTTTGGTAAAGAAGGAATCAGAAAGGAATAAGATTCAGAGGAATATAGGAGAACATAATAATGGAGAAAACAACAAACAACCGATAAAAACATTACGACAGATATATTCAATGTGTAAAAGTCGTCCGGTGACTGATATGTATGCAGGTAAAAAAATACGAGATATGATATTGGATGATAGAAGTGCATATTACTATACTAAAGGTTGTTTTGGAAATAAAATCGTTGAAGCACGACGACAAGCAGGTCACTTTTTTGAAGATGAAAGCAAACGAGTTTTTTTTAAAGCACCAACTGAAAGTGGAAAATATACGTTTGTTTTGCAATTTGATGAAGAAAAAATTTATGGAAAAATTAAAACGGAAATTAAAAAAAATCGTGATAAACTTTTTATTGTAGCAGGTAAATGGGAAAGTGCAGAGAAATATAATCACTTTATTTCGAATATTTATAGCGACAGACAAGTAAAAGTGATTAGATAACTTGATGTATTGGTTTGTTTAAAAGATGTTAAAAAATGCAAAGAGTCTCATTTAGAATTGAGTATTACACAATATGACTAAGACATCTAAACCACTAATGATTTATCTGCGCTTATTGATGAATGCTCAGATTATATTTCATTAAATGCAATAGGTTTCCGTGTGAATTTGTATGAATTACTTAATGAATAGATAAAACATACAACACAAATAAGTTTATTATTTTTTCAAAACTGTCATTTTTGTAATTCCCGTCATTAAAGCAAAAACCGCCTTGAAATTCAAGGCGGTTCTCTAAAGAATAGTTATTTGGCAGGCGTGGCGTTCTCCTGCATCTCTCGGGTTACCCCTGTCGTTACCATCGGCGTGTGGATGCCACGAAATTGTCCACCTCAAATAACCTTATCTTATCCTACTAATATTATAGCACTTTTATTCATTTTTGTAAAGAATTTTTTTAGTACGAAGATAACGATTATATCTTTTATGATACTAACGATGATTCATCATACAGTGATGATTTAATTTATGAGGATAATAACAGTGATTTTAAAAATATAGATTCAGTTGAATATGATAATTATAACAACTATGATTATAATAGCAACTATACATATGATGCATCAAAGGATAATGATAATTATGATTATGATTATGATTATGCCTACGAAGATGATAGTACCGATGATTATAAAGAAAATAACATTTTATTTGAGAACAGAACAAAAATAGTAACAGGAATAATTATAGTAACAATCTTACTTTTAATAGCATGGATAACACCACAATTCATAAATCGTAATAAAAAAACTACTAGCGAAGTAACACTAACAAAAAAAATAGATGCAGAAAGTGATATATCTAAATTAAAGCAAGCTGCTTTGAAATATTATGAAGAAAACAGTGTTCCAGCAAATGTCAATGAGACTAATAAATTATCTCTTAAAGAATTATTAGATAAAAAGCTAATCAA
>OLPG01003241.1_pt1 | contig 10330 bp, 8 predicted proteins | sample 1672311 | NCBI WGS metagenome assembly OLPG01 (sample SAMEA3136670, study PRJEB25190) | human gut metagenome | biome: human gut; feature: human-associated habitat; material: faeces | place: Austria | collected 2013
GGATCTTCGCTCCTCTGGGCTTCGGCAACTGGCGTGCAACCGTTGCTTCCGTCTCCGGCCTGATCGCAAAGGAGAACGTGGTTGGTACCTTCGGCGTTCTGTATCACTTCGGCGGCGAGCTGTCTGAGAACGGCGATGAGATCTGGGCCGCTGTGGCACAGGACTACACCGCACTGTCTGCTTACGCCTTCATGATCTTCAACCTGCTGTGCGCTCCCTGCTTCGCAGCGATGGGCGCCATCAAGCGCGAGATGAACAACGGCAAGTGGACCGCTATCGCCATTGGTTATATGTGCGCTCTGGCTTACTGCGCCGCTCTGGTGGTGTACCAGCTGGGCGGCCTGATCACCGGTGAGATCGGCTTCAACTTCTTCACCATCGTGGCTGCTGTTGTTCTGGTGGCCTTCATCTACCTGATGGTGCGTCCCAACAAGTACGCGGGCAACAACGAAGTCAAGATCGACGTGACCAAGATCTGATCGAACCGCATGACATTGTGAAAGGGTGTGTTTTGTATGATGGAATTCCTCGCTGCAAATTTTAATCTGCCCACGATCATTGTGGCAGTCATCGTGTTTGGCGGTGTGGGCTGGATCACATGGCACTCCCACAAGCATGGCGGCGGCTGCAGTGGGTGCAGCGGCTGCGGCGAAGGCGGCTGCAATGGCAGCTGCAGCGGTTGCAGCGGCTGTCACTGAGCATTGAAATGATCCGCAAAGGGCGCGGGCTGGAACATTCGGCTCGCGCCCTTTTTTCAGAAACAAAAAGTTAGCTTTGGATAACATTGGAAAATCTATCAGAAAAGAGAGTGATCGGCATGGAACTGACGTCGGCACATCTGCGCTATCTGCTGGCGATCTATGAGGTCTCGCGCACCCACCTGGACATCAGCTCCCGCAGCATTGCGGAAAAGCTGGGGGTGACCAAACCCTCGGTGGTGCGCATCATGAATCTGCTCATGGAGCGCGGCATGATCGTAAAGGAGCACTACGGCAAGATCTATATGACCGACCGGGGCATCTGGGTGGCCAAACAGGTGCATGCGGAGATGGAAAGCATTCTGGAGCATTTTCCGCCGGTGAGCCAACCCCTGACCGAGGAGGAAAAGACCGCTGCGGCCCTGGCCATGACCAGCGCCCTGCCGGACCGCATTTTTACCGGCGAATACGACCGTCTGTTCGGCGCTGACGCTGACCGGACAGAAAGGGAGAAGAATCCGTGATCAACAAAAAACTGCTCTCCTTTGACCGCGGGGCCCTGCGCTTTGTGGGGGCCAACGTGGCGTTCCAGTGGCTGGGCATGCTGTGCAACGTGATCTTTGTGCGGGCCATCGCCCGGCTGGTGGGGGCGGCCTTTGTGGGCATGCTCACCACCGGGGTGCTGTGGCAGAACCTTCTGCTGTGTCTGGGCACGGTGCCGTTCCGGTTTATGTTCACCCTGCTGGCATCCGGCATGAGCGACCAGGCTTCCAAGAACGTCAAGCGCACCCTGCGCAGCAACATTTACGACAAGCTGACCCGTCTGGGCCCCAATTACACCGAGACCGCCGCCACCAGCGAGGTGGTTATGCTGGCCAGTGAAGGCGTGGAACAGATCGACACCTACTTTGCCAAGTACCTGCCCCAGCTGGTATACAGCCTGCTGGCCCCGGTCACCCTGTTCGTGCTGCTGGTGGGAGTGCACGCACGGTCGGCCATCATCCTACTGTGCTGTGTGCCGCTCATCCCCATGTCCATCGTGGCGGTGCAGAAATTTGCCAAAAAACTGCTGGCAAAATACTGGGGCGAGTACACCACCCTGGGCGACAGCTTTCTGGAAAACATCCAGGGCCTGACCACCCTGAAGATCTATCAGGCCGATGGCTGGAAGCATGAGCAGATGAACGCCCAGGCCGAGCGCTTCCGCAAGATCACCATGAAGGTGCTGACCATGCAGCTGAATTCGGTGACCCTGATGGACCTGATGGCCTACGGCGGGGCCGGGCTGGGCATCATCAGTGCGGTGTCCGCCTTTGCCAAGGGTCAGCTGAGCCTGACGGCCACGTTGACCATCGTGCTGCTGGCGGCAGATTTCTTCCTGCCGCTGCGGCTGCTGGGCAGCTATTTCCACATTGCCATGAACGGTGCTGCCTCGGCAGAAAAAATCTTCAAACTGCTGGCAGCAGAGGAACCCGCCAATGGCGAACAGACCGTGCCGGAACAGGCTGCCCTGCAGCTGGAGCACGTTACCTTTGGGTACGAGAAGGACCGCACCATTCTGCAGGACGTGTCCCTGACCATCCCGCAGGGCAGCTTTGTCTCGCTGGTGGGTGAGTCCGGCTGCGGCAAGAGCACCATTGCGGCGCTGCTGTCCGGCAGCCGCACCGGTTACACCGGCAGCGTGACGCTGGGCGGTGTGCCGGTGGAACAGCTGCAGCGTGCCCAGCGCCTGCGTGCCCTGACGCTGGTGCCCCACAATGCCACCATTTTCAAGGGCACGGTGGAAGCAAACCTGCGCATGGCAAAGCCCGATGCCACCGAGGCCGAGCTCTGGGCCGCGCTGGAACAGGTGAACCTGGCCGACTTCTGCCGCAGCCAGGACGGCCTGCAGACGGCCCTGCATGAGGGCGGCAGCAACCTGTCCGGCGGCCAGCGGCAGCGCCTTGCCATGGCCCGCGCCCTGCTGCACGACACCCCCATTTATCTGTTTGACGAAGCCACTTCCAACGTGGACGCCGAGAGCGAAAACGACATCATGGCAGCCATCCGGAGCCTGGCGGGCCGCAAAACGGTGATCCTGATCTCCCACCGGCTGGCCAACGTGGTGGACAGCGACTGCATCTATGTGCTGGAAAACGGACGTATTGCCCAGCACGGCACCCACGCGCAGCTGCTGGCGCAGCAGGGCGCTTACTGCCGCCTGTACACTGCCCAGAAGCAGCTGGAGACCCTTGCAAAGGAGGATGCCTGATGCATAAAACAACGAACCACCGCACCCCCGCCGCCATTGTGGCGCGGCTGATCGTGCTGGTAAAGCCCATGCTGCCCATCATGGCGGCAGCCATCGTTATGGGCGTGGCGGGGCACTTCTGCGCTACCTTCATCACCATTTTCGGCGGCTTTGCCATCCTGACCGCTGCCGGGCTGCAAAGCCCGCTGCCCGCCGTGGGCACGGCCTTCGGGTGCATTCTGGTGTTTGCCCTGCTGCGCGGCGTGCTGCGCTATGCGGAGCAGGCGTCCAACCACTATATCGCCTTCCGGCTGCTGGCACTTATCCGGGATAAGGTGTTCGGCGCGCTGCGCCGCCTGACCCCCGCAAAGCTGGAAGGCCGCGACCGGGGCGACCTGATCTCCCTGATCACCGCCGACATCGAGGCGCTGGAAGTGTTCTACGCCCACACCATCTCGCCCATCTGCATTGCCTGCATCTGTGTCATCGGCATGACCGGTTTTGTGGCCAGTTACCACATCCTGCCCGCACTGATGCTGCTGGCCGGGTACCTGCTGGTGGGCGTGGCCCTGCCGGTGTGGAGCGCAAAGCGCGGCGACAAGGTGGCCCGGGAGTACCGGCAGGCCCTGGCCGACACCAACAGCTATGTGCTGGAGAGCCTGCGCGGCCTGCGTGATACGCTGCAATATCAGGACACCGCCGCCCGTGCGGCCGGCATCACGGCCCACAGCGAGACACTGGGCGAGAAGCAGAAGGCCCTGAAATACCGCGAGGGCCTGACCGTGGCCATCACCAACACCCTGATCCTGTTCACGGTCATCGCGGTGCTGGGAGTGAGCCTGCAGCTGTACCGGAACGGGCAGATGGGCGTGGAAGGGGTGCTCATCTGCACTCTGTCGGCTCTGAGCTCTTTTGGCCCGGTGGTGGCACTGGCCAACCTCGGTGCTAGCCTGACCCAGGTGTTTGCCAGCGCCGACCGTGTGCTGGACCTGCTGGACGAAGAGCCTGTGACCGCCGACGTGACCGACGGTGCCCACACGGCCTTTGCGGGGGCGCAGGCGGAGCATGTGAGCTTCTCCTATGCGGACGAAGAGGTGCTGCACGACCTGAGCCTGACTATCCCGGAAAAGAAGATCGTGGGCATCACCGGCCGTTCCGGCAGCGGCAAGTCCACCTTCCTGCGGCTGCTCATGCGTTTCTGGGATGTGAACACCGGCACCATCCGCTTTGGCGAGGAGGACATCCGCCGGGTGAACACGGCCACTTTGCGGGCACAGGAGAGCCTTGTGACCCAGGAGACGGAGCTGTTCAACGACACCATCGAGAACAACATCCGCATCGCCAAGCGGGATGCCACCCGCGAAGAAGTGGAAGCAGCCTGCAAAAAGGCTGCGCTGGACGGCTTTATCCGCAGCCTGCCCAAGGGGTATGACACCCCCGTGGGTGAGCTGGGCGGGGCCTTGTCCGGCGGCGAGCGGCAGCGCATCGGTGTGGCGCGGGCATTCCTGCACGATGCACCCTTCCTGCTGCTGGACGAGCCTACCTCCAACCTCGACAGCCTGAACGAGGGCGTGATCCTCAAGGCGGTGCGGGCCGAGTGCCGGGACAAGACGGTGCTGCTGGTTTCCCACCGCAAGTCCACCATGGCTGCCGCCGATGTGACCTACTCGGTAGAAAGCGGCCGCCTGAGCTGAGAAAACAACTGCAACCCCAAAAAAGGGCCTGTCTCACAAGAGACAGGCCCTTTTATGCTGCATGTTTATGGATCAGTAATTGACGGCTTTGAGGATCTGGCGGCCAATGTACTTGTGGCCGGAAACGGTGGGGTGGCCGTCGTTGGCGGTGCGGGTATAGGGGATGGGCACATAGGTCACATCATACTGGGCGGCCAGCTTGGCTGCGGCGGTGTTCAGCCGACGGAAGTGGCGGCTCCAGGAGGGCATCAGGGGCACCGGGTTATTGTAGCTCAGTACCATGATCTGGGCCTCCGGGTTCAGCTCACGCAGATCCTTCATCACACGCTCCAGCTGGGACACAGTGTCGGCGTAGGTGGAGGTGCAGATCTGGCCCATGCCGGTGGTCAGCAGATACATCACGGCACGGAACTCCGAGGGGGTCAGGGTCAGCTGCTTCAGGCAGTCCATAAAGTAGTCGATGTTGTCCGGGGTCAGGTTGCGGAACATTCCGGTGACCATGCTGTTGGCCAGCTTTTCACTTTTCCAGTTGGTAGCCTCGCCCAGGGCCACGATGGTGCGGATCAGGGCGTCGTTGGCACCGATCTGCAAGGTGATGAGGTCCGCTTTCTGGATGTACTCCTTCAGCTCCGGCACCGAGGTATACTGCACGCCGGAATAATGGTTCATGGCCGGCATGGCACCAGTCTCGATCAGGTCTGCCAGGTCGCGGGTCATCACGGCGGGCAGGCCCAGGTTGATGGCGTGGTCACGATCCAGGCCCAGCTGGTCGGCTACATAGCCCACAAAGCACTGGCCATCGTAGCCTTTATAATTGCCGGACATATCGAAGCCGTTCTGGACCAGCTTGTACTGCAGGCCGCTCAGGCCCACGCCGGCAGTCACGCTGTCGCCGATGGCGACATAGGTGTACTCTTTTTTGGCGGTGGGCTCTGCAACAGGTGCCACAGCATCGTCTTCGGTAAGAGCTTCCGGCTCCACTTCCTGCACGGCGGTTTCCGGCTCAGCAGTCTCTTCGGTGGTGGAGTTCTCTGCAAAGGCAGGAACGGCCAGCGACAGCAGCAGCGCGGCCGACAGCAGCAGGCTTGCAATGCGTTTTGTTTTCATGGTCATCATTCCCTCTTTCCCCGCAACATCTCAAGGCTGCGGAACTGCTTCCATGATAAGGAAATGAAGGGAAAATGTCAATTGACAAAACGTGGAAAATCGCAGGAAAAAGTTGTCAAAATAGAAGCTTTTGAAGCTGAATGCCGGAAATAAACGCAGGAAAGCAAAAAGACCCTGCCGGACAGGCAGGGCCTTGAAAAAACGAAACGTTTACTTGCGGACGGCCTTCAGGATCTGGCGAGCGATGTACTTGTGACCGCACACCGTGGGGTGACCGTCGTTGGCAATGGAGGTATAGGGGATGGATACATAGTCTGCGCCGTACTGCTGGGCCAGGGCCTTGACGGAGCGGTTCAGCAGGCGGAAGTGTCTGCCGTAGGTGGGCAGGAAGGGCAGGGGGTTGTAGTAACCCACCAGAATGATCTGGGCGTCAGGGTTCAGGGCTCTCAGCTCCTGGAGGATCTGTTCCACATTGGCCACGGTCTGGCCCCGGGTCTGGTCACAGATCTCCTCCATGCCGGAATCCAGCAGCTTCAGGGCAGCCTTCAGCTCTTCCGGGGTCAGGTCCAGGTTTTCCAGGCCCTTTTTCAGGGTCTGGAGGGTCTGGAGATTCAGCTCCCGCATGGTGCCCGTCAGCAGGGGAATCAGCAGTTTGGTGGCCTTGCCGTTGGTGGCTCTGCCCATGGCCCCCATGAGCTGCAGCACGGTGTCGTTGGAGCCGATAAGCAGGGTGATCAGGTCAGCGTCTGCCAGCTCCTGCCGCAGGGTGGGCAGGTCGTAGTAGGCGACACCGGAGGCGGTGGAGCCGGTCCTGACCAGGTCCAGGATGTTGCTGCTCATGGCAGCAGGCATCCCGTAGTTCACGGCATGGTCCCGGTCCAGGCCCAGGGCGTCGGCCACCCGGGCCACATAGCAGTCTTTGGAGTAATCATGGTAGTTTTCCTGCACATCATAGCTCTTGGCGGTGGCGGAAAAGTGGGTGTCCTTCAGGCCCACGCCGGTGGTGATGCTGTCGCCCAGGGCCACATAGGTATAAGCGTGCCCGTCCTCCGCAAAGGCGGGCACAGCCAGCAGCACCAGCATGGCGGCTGCCAGCAGCAGGCTGACAAGACGTTTTTTCATAATGAACCTCCTTATATGGCAAACTCAGAAAAAATTACTTTTCCAGAGCCTTCAGGATCTGACGTGCCAGATATTTGTGGCCGCAGGCGGTGGGGTGGGCGTCGTTGGCCACCAAGGTGTAGGCGGCAGAGGCAAAAGCCACGTCGTACTGCTGGGCCAGCTTCTGCACCGAGCGGTTCAGGGTGCGGAAGTGCTTGACAAAGGGGTTGGCAGGAGCTGGCAGCAGGGGAACGGGATTGTAGTAGCCCACCAGAACGATCTGGGCGTCGGGGTTCAGGGCCTTCAGCTCCTGGAGCAGGGCCTCAAGGTTGGCCAGGGTGGTGGCCTGGCTCTGGGCGCAAATGTCGGCAACGCCGCTGCTCAGCAGCTGCAGCAGGGCCTTGCGCTGCTGGGCGGTGATGTTCAAAGAGTCCAGGTTCTCTCGCAGGGCGGCAAAGGAGGAGGCGTCCATCTGGCGGAAGTCGCCCTCCAGCATAGGCAGCAGGGCCTCAAAGACCTGGGGGCCGCCCATGGCAGAGGAAATGCCGTACATGATAGGCACCAGTACGTCGTTGGCACCGATCTCCACCGTGATCACCTGAGCGTGCTTCAGCTCCTCTCGCAGGTCAGGCAGAGAGAAATTGATGCTGGCACTCTGGCAGGAGCCTGTCCGTACCAGCTCCAGCAGGTCGCCGCTCATCAGGGCAGGCATGCCGTAGTTGGCGGTCTGATCCCGGCTCAGGCCCAGGCCCTCGGCCACCCGGGCCACATAGCAATCCTTAGAGTAGCCCTGGTAGTTGCCGGACACATCGTAGTACCGGCCGTTCCGCTGGTAGACCGCATCCGGCAGGCCGATGCCGGCTACGATGCTGTCGCCCAGGGCAATGTAGGAATACTGGTGCTGGGCTGCTTCCGCAGTTTCCGTCTGGGTCTGCACCGGGGTGGGGTCTGCAGCGGCAGGCTGGGCGGCCCCGGCAGAGACCACCGGCAGTACCAGCAGAGCCAGGGTCAGCAGCAGGCTGACAAGACGTTTTTTCATAATGCTCCTCCTTTTTTGACCAACGGGGTTTTCTTCTATCATAAAAAGAGAACCGGGCAATGTCAAGGCCCATTTTCCGGAATGTGTCGGGAAATACAAAAAACGGCCGTGCACGAAGGCACGGCCGTAAAAAGCAGGATCAGTAGTCGCGGGAGGTGATCTTTTCCTCCAGCTTGCGGTAGTCCACCTTACCGATGGGGGTCAGCGGCAGCTCATCGAGGAACTTGTAGCCCACGGGCTGGACGTACTCCGGCAGCTCTTCTTTGCAGATCTGCTGCAGCTCCCGCACGATCTGACGCTTTTTGTGGTCAGCAGCGGGGTCCAGCACGACATACACAAAGGGCAGGCGGCCCTGCACATGGTCCTTGTCGGTGCAGCCCACCACCGAGCACTGCTGCACGGCGGGGTGGCGGCTGATGACGTTCTCGATCATGGAGGGGAACACCTTGAAGCCATCGTGGCGGATGATCAGCCGCTTGATGCGGGAGTCCAGGAACACGAAGCCGTCCTCATCCATATAGCCGACGTCGCCGGTGTGTGCCCAGACGCGGCCATCCGAGTGGTGGCGCAGCAGGGCAGCCGTTTCGGCGGGCTTGCCGTAGTAGCCCTTCATGATGGCAGGGCCGGAGATGCAGAGCTCACCGCGCTCGCCGATGGGCAGTTCGGTGTCGGTACCGGGCTCAAACACCGACACAAGGGTGTTCACCAGCGGGATGCCCACACTGCCCACCTTGTTGGCAAGGCCGGAAGCAGCGGTGGCAGCAGAAGAAACCTCGGTCATGCCGTAGCCCTTGGCCAGGCCGTACTCCACGCCGTGAGCGGCCAGGAAGTCGTTCACGCTCTGCTCGGCACCCACCGTGATGGCGTCGCCGCCGGCAGCATAGTTGCGGATGAAGGACAGATCCTTGTTCTTCAGCAGCAGCGAAGAGGCCATCTGCTGGTAGTGGGCCGGCACGCCGAACATGTGCTCCGGCTTGTACTTCCAGATCAGGGCACCCAGCTTTGCAGGGTCCAGATTGGGGATGATGATCACGGTAAGGCCCAGCACCAGCGGCAGGTGCACGCCGCAGGCGTAGCCATAGGCAATGAACGGGGGCATGATGTTCATCAGCTTCTGGCCGCGGCGGAACAGCTTTTCGTAAGCACCGAACTGCTGTGCGATGGAGTTGAAGTCCACATCGGTCAGCATGACGCCCTTGGGCGAGCCGGTGGTGCCGCCGGTGTGCACCACCACGCAGGTGTGGTCCGGGTCGTAAGGCTCGGCACCGGTGTCTTTGCCCTCACCGGCGGCAATGAAATCCTTCCAGCGGATCACGTTGGAAGAATAGCGGTTCTTGTCGGGGGTGGACAGCTTGTAGCCCACGGCCAGATGCAGCGGCAGGGAGTCGGCGGGGGACACCACCAGCACCCGTTCCACGTTGGTGCGCTTGGCAGCCTGCTGGCAGCGGTCGTAGACCACGTTCAGGCAGATGAGCAGATGGGAGTCCACCTCGGTGATGTAATCATGGATGCCCTCGGCACTATAGCGCGGGTCCACCAGATTCAGGGAGGCACCGATCATGTCGGCAGCATAGAACGCATAGATGACCTCCGGGGTCATCACGCTGACCACGGTGGCAATGTCGCCTTTTTTCATGCCGATGGCACGGAAGGCCGCCGCCGTCTTTTTGACGTTGACGATGAGGTCGGCATAAGTGATCTTGCGGCCGTAATAGGTGATGGCGGTCTCGGTCAAGTGCGTTTTGTTCTGGCGGCAGACGTACTCGAAGGCGCTGCATTCGGGCGGCGTCTGATCGAAGAACTTGGGGTCATAGTATTTGAGCCAGGGTTTTGCGACGGATGCGTAGACGGGTTCGTGTGGTGTAGTCGTCATAGGATTCAGGACCTTTCTTTTATTCTTCTTCTTTCATTTTCCCAGAAACGGCAGAAAAAGCATGTTCTGCCGGACACTTTTTGACAGGCAAAAGGCCAAAACGGCCCACCGCTATTGTAGTGGACGGCAGTCGGAATGTCAATGAATAAACTGTGAGAAATCAAAAAAGGACGAACCATCAACGGTTCATCTGGTAAAAGCTGTGTAAAGTGGTTGGATCGCGACCCGAAGCAGCTCAGGCCTGCGGCAGCCACTGCGCGGCCTCGGCGGCGCTGCAAAGAACCCAGTGCCTCGGGCGCAGCTCTCGCCACTGGGGCGCTTCGGTGGAATAATCGTGCATGGCGGGGTCGTACACCAACAGCTTTTTATTGCGCTCCCGGCGGGGGTCCGGCATGGGGATGGCGGACAGCAGGCTGCGGGTGTAGGGATGGATGGCGTGGGCCACCAGCTCCTCCGCGTCGGCCAGTTCCACGATGCTGCCCTTGTGGATGACTGCGATGCGGTCCGAAATGTAGCGCATCACCGAGAGATCATGGGCGATGAACAGGTAGGTGATGCCGCGTTCCTTCTGCAGGCGGCGCAGCAGGT